>Ga0209589_1006519_pt1 | contig 19262 bp, 10 predicted proteins | sample CowpeawhiteBW_FD_187525 | JGI IMG/M metagenome (GOLD analysis project Ga0209589, IMG submission 187525) | Root nodule microbial communities of legume samples collected from California USA - Cow pea white BW (SPAdes) (version 2) | ecosystem: Host-associated > Plants > Roots > Nodule | place: USA... | reverse complement strand
GGTAAAAAAAAAAAAAAAAATCCTATTTTTGAACGAACTACTGATAAAGTTGTGGAATTTAGAAGAAGATTTGGTTTTTTGCAGCCTTCCCGGTGACTATGGATTTGACCCTCTTGGGCTTTCAGACCCTGAAGGAACAGGGGGGTTCATCGAGCCGAAATGGCTAGCGTATGGTGAGATCATCAATGGTCGTTTTGCAATGTTGGGCGCAGTTGGTGCCATAGCACCTGAAATTCTGGGCAAGGCTGGTCTGATCCCTGAGGAGACAGCACTGCCATGGTTCAGAACCGGTGTGTTCCCACCCGCAGGAACATACAACTACTGGGCAGACTCGTACACGCTGTTCGTGTTGGAGATGGCACTGATGGGTTTTGCAGAACACAGAAGATTCCAAGACTGGGCGAAACCAGGGTCTATGGGGAAGCAGTACTTCTTAGGACTAGAAAAAGGTCTCGGAGGTTCTGGTGAACCAGCATACCCCGGAGGACCTTTGTTCAACCCTCTTGGTTTCGGCAAGGATGAGAAATCGTTGAAGGATTTGAAGCTGAAGGAGGTGAAGAATGGAAGGTTGGCTATGTTGGCGATCTTGGGTTACTTTATTCAAGCTCCTGTCACAGGTGTTGGTCCATACCAGAACCTCCTAGATCATCTTGCTGACCCTGTGCACAACAACATCTTGACCAGTCTCAAGTTCCACTGATGTATCATATGTTGTTACATATTCTTTACTGTCTCGGTTGTTGGTGTTGTTGTTGTACGCAGTTACCAAAACTCAATCACTTTTCTATATCCTCTCTTTGCTCTTTGGTACTGTATCATCATCATCATGATCTTCATCATGGACATTTTGTTCCTTGGTGTGCCACTTCTAAGAAATGACATGTAAAACAATTACAAACACTTCACAGCTTCTGATATCTCTTTTTTCTGGCTAGATCAACCTTCCCCTCTCTTTTTTATCAACATTTGGTTGTGTAATTTGTTAAGAAAGTACTTTCGCTTTTAACATCACAACAATTTAGTCATGAAAAAAAATTATTCATGTCAATAACAAAAGATTAGTTGTTAAAATCAAAGTTTATTAAAGCAGGCCCAGAAATTCATTGCTTCCTTCACTCGCATAATTATTATCTGCATTCTACCAATAAGAGAAAAAGACTCGTCTTTGCTGTTGCAAAATGAAGAAAAATAAGTGTTGAATAATGCTGCATGGAAAGAATATGTTTTGGAAAATTTATTATAGAATACATTTCATATACTCCTCAAATTAGGTTTTGGAAATCATATTCCAGAAATTTTATTCTGGAAATTTTGTTCCGAAAATGTTATTTCGGAAATTCTGAAAAGTTTGTATAATCTGAAATCACATTTCGGGATAGCAAGATGTCATTTTAAAAATTTGAGAGGTGTGCAAAGAAATTGTAGAGGTGCAGAAAGTAAACCTTAACTAAAGGGTTCAAGAGTAACTTCAAACGGGAATTTTGAGCCGAAGTTGGGCCTGACTAGGCCCAATCGTACAGTAAGAAATAATCATTTTGGCGAGCAAACGGTTAGTGTTTTGTCTATTCTCGTTTCTCGTAATTTTAATGAATTTACAAAAAAATAAAATAAAATTTGAACACGCGATCATTTTATTTCTACTGTTCAAAAGTAAAAAAAAAAAAAAAAAAGAAAAAAAAAAAAAAAAAATTAAAAAAAAAAAAATTTTATTTTTAATATTCAAAAATAAAAAAAAAAAAAAACACGGAAATGTAATATCAATATTTATCTAAAAGTTAAAATGAAAAGACACATAAATGCAAATAGGATATCCATAATAATTATAGATAGTTATATATTACTCCATTTGCATCTAACCACCATTTGCATCTGTTGCGTTGTGTTGAGCATTGAGATCTGTATCGTCAGAATCCATGGTAACTTCAACGCTCTCTCCTCTCTAATCAGATCTCTGCATTTCACTTTCCAATGTGTTCTTGATGATGCCTTTTTGCTTTTTCTTGCTCCCATATTACGCATTCTTCGTGTGTTTTCTTCTCGTGTTATTGTTACTTGTTAGCTTTTTTATTGGAGTTGTTTCGTGTTGTAGTTTATTCTTCTCATCTGATTTTCTGTTTGTAAGTTCATCTGCGTTGTTGTTTTCTTTCCTCACGCTTCACATTTAATAGATCTGATTTCGGAATGTTCATGTCGGGTGCTTGCATTTTATTCTTGCTTGTTTAAATTTCTGACATCTCATGTTAAAATGTTTTATTCTGTTGTAGATTTCGTGTTGAATGCATCGTCCAAGTTAGGTTAATTATATTCCTGAAATTTATTCTGGAAATTATGTTTCCAAATTTTGGAAATTGTGGAAAATTTTCAGAATATATAATCTGAAAGTTGCATTTTCAGATGACAAAATGGTCATTTTAAAAATTGTTAGGGGGTGCGTGAAGAAATTGTTGAAGTGCAAAAAGTAAAAGCCTCAACTAAAGGGTCCATGAATAACTAAAAACGGGATTGTTGAGTGAAGTTGGGCCTGACTGGGCCTAATAGTACAGAAAGTAATAATCATTTTGTGACGGTTAGTGTTTTTTCTATTCTCGTAATTTTCACTTATGGAAACAGAACCGTGGTCGGTTGTCCATATTTCCAATTATATCCTTAAATAGATTTCATGGTGTATTAAATTTGAATGGATCCTACTTTGGGTATATAATGAATTTTAAAAAAATAAAATAAATTTTGAATACGTGATCATTTTATTTCTACTGTAAAAATATATATGTAAATGTAATATTAATAGTTATCCAAAAGTTAAAAAAAAAAAGACATATAAATGCCATAATAATTATAGACGGTTATAAATTACTCCATTTTGCATCTAATCTCCATTGTCAGAATCCATGGTAATCTCAACGCTCTCTCCTCTCTAATCAGATCTCTGCATTTCAGTTTGCAATGTGTTCCTGATGATGCCTTTTTTCCTCGTTCTTCCTCCCATATCGATTAGTTACGCATTCCTCGTGTTTTTTCTTCTCGTGTTGTTATTACTTGTTAGCTTTTTCGTTGGAGTTGTTTCCTGTTATAGTTTATTCTTGTCATCTGATTTTTTGTTCGTAAGCTCATCTGCGTTGTTGTTTCCTTTCCTCACGCTTCACATGTTATAGATCTGATTTCTGAATGTTCATGTCGGGTGCTTGCATTCTATTCGTACTTGTTTAAATATCTGCCATCTCATGTAAGTGTTTTATTCTGATGTAGATTTCGTGTTGAATGCATCGTCCGAGTTGGGTTAATTTTTTGACATTTGGTGGATAATGGAGGTACCAACCAGGAGAAAACCAGTGATCTACTGTGTTTGCCTTTTCTTCATTGTCAATTTTTTTCTTCAAATTAGCGATGCATTTTATCTTCCGGGAAGCTACATGCACACTTACTCGACTGGAGATCACATATATGCGAAGGTTAATTCATTGACCTCTATTGAGACTGAGCTTCCCTACAGCTACTACAGTCTCCCTTACTGCAAGCCGCTTGGTGGCATAAAGAAAAGTGCTGAGAATCTTGGAGAGCTCCTCAGGGGAGATCAGATCGATAACTCTCCCTACCTTTTCAGCATGAATGTTAATCATTCAATCTACCTCTGCACTACGCCCCCCTTGAGCGAGGTTGAGGTAAAGCTACTGAAACAAAGGACTCGTGATCTGTATCAAGTAAATATGATCCTTGACAATTTGCCTGTTATGAGGTTTGCCAATCAAAATGGGATTAAGATCCAGTGGACGGGGTTCCCTGTTGGGTACACGGCACCGGATGGTAGTGCAGATTACATCATCAATCATCTCAAATTCAAAGTCTTGGTTCATGAATATGAAGGGAATGGTGTTGAAATCATTGGGACTGGGGAGGAAGGTATGGGTGTTATTTCTGAAGCTGACAAGAAGAAGGTATCTGGATATGAAATTGTTGGCTTCCAGGTAATCCCTTGTAGTATTAAGAGGGATCCTGAAGTCATGACCAAACTCCACATGTATGACATTATCTCTTCTTCAGACTGCCCAGCTGAGCTAGACAAGTACCAACCAATTAAAGAGCAAGAGAGGGTAGCATTTACATATGAAGTTGACTTTGTGAAAAGTGATATAAGATGGCCATCGCGTTGGGATGCTTATTTAAAGATGGAGGGTTCCCGGGTGCATTGGTTCTCTATCCTAAATTCACTCATGGTGATTTTTTTCCTAGCTGGTATTGTCTTTGTCATTTTTTTGAGAACTGTGAGAAGGGACTTGACACGGTATGAGGAGTTGGACAAAGAGGCACAAGCACAGATGAATGAAGAGCTTTCTGGATGGAAGCTTGTTGTGGGTGATGTTTTTAGGGAGCCTGAAGGTTCAAAGCTTCTTTGTGTGATGGTTGGGGATGGGGTTCAGATTCTCGGAATGGCTGCTGTGACAATTGTTTTTGCAGCCCTGGGTTTCATGTCACCAGCTTCCAGGGGAATGCTCCTAACAGGGATGATAATTTTATATCTCTTCTTGGGAATTGCTGCTGGATATGTCAGTGTACGTCTGTGGAGGACCCTTAAGGGAACTTCAGAAGGGTGGAGATCAGTTTCCTGGTCATCTGCGTGCTTTTTCCCTGGGATTGCCTTTATTATTCTCACGACACTGAATTTTCTTCTCTGGGGCAGCAAAAGTACTGGTGCTATTCCCATTTATCTGTATTTTGAGTTGTTCTTCCTCTGGTTCTGCATTTCAGTGCCACTTACTCTCATTGGAGGATTTATGGGCACAAAAGCTCAGCAAATTGACTATCCTGTGCGAACTAACCAGATTCCAAGGGAGATTCCTGCACGCAAATATCCATCATGGCTTCTTGTTCTTGGTGCAGGAACTCTTCCATTTGGAACCCTTTTCATTGAGCTTTTCTTTATCCTTTCCAGTATCTGGCTTGGGAGGTTCTATTATGTATTTGGTTTCCTGTTGGTTGTTCTTCTACTGCTTGTTATTGTTTGTGCTGAAGTGTCGGTGGTCCTCACATATATGCATCTTTGTGTGGAAGATTGGCGGTGGTGGTGGAAGTCGTTCTTTGCTTCAGGCTCTGTTGCTCTTTATGTCTTCTTGTACTCCATTAACTACTTGGTTTTTGACCTGCAGAGTTTGAGTGGACCTGTCTCGGCTATACTTTATCTTGGCTATTCACTGCTCATGGCAATTGCAATCATGTTGTCAACTGGAACCATTGGCTTCCTTATGTCATTTTACTTTGTGCACTACTTGTTCTCATCAGTAAAGATAGATTGAAGTTTGCTTCGCTATCTCTCACCAACCAAGCAAAAGGCATGCTGGAAGAGGGATTTTTCTTAATTGGTATAACTTTTGTGTAATTCTTTTTTCTAGTTTCATTTCTTTGCAACATAGTGAGTGGGAAACAGATGTCTTGCTGATTATTGCAGTAAATAGTTGTCAATCGATCTTATGTTGCTATGCGAACTACTGTTTGTTCCCCTTTCTTCCTGTCACCCGTAAGTGGTTTACTTGTTCAGTTAGTGTTTGGTATCATTTTGTTTCATGTGATTTAGTTTGGTAAAGTTGCTTGAGAAAGATGTAATTGCACGGATGGTCTCATTCCTTGTTCATTCAAACAAGTACTGATTAAGAAAAATTAAATGGATACTTCTAGGTGTCTTCAAGATTTCTACAGCATTTGGTAGTTCGAATTGTTTGTGTTCAAGGATGCGAAAGGGACTTTCTAATTAACTATAGACTATAGCTTTTGGTTAGTTATCTATATATCTAGCTTAGTATTATAAATTACATCAAGATTTCTATTTTACATTTCTTGAAGATTTCCTCTTCTTGATGTTGAGGACATACGTACATATTCCCGATGGATGTGGAAAATATTAAATAAATTATAAATGCATTGAACATTACATTAGTCCATTAGTGACTCTTGGACAGAATTGGATGTATGCCTACATTCTCTTAAAGACAAAACAAGTTCAATGGATTTTATACAAATAACTGAGTCTTATTTTAATGTCGACGCCTTTATCTTAATATACATGCAAAATTATTTTATATGTTAATAATCACATAAATTTGTCACACATTAAAAGTAATGACATTTATTTTTCATTTAATCGTATAGATAAAACGTATAAGAGAAGTCCATATTAGTTTCTCACAAATAGTTATTCAAAATAAAAGCGTAAATCATATCACGAAAAATCCCCCTGGCTAGTTTTTGTGGAACATTATATTGGGATGGGAACCCCGTTCCAATCTCTTAGACATTCCAGAATTGGGTCAATTATCTTTGCTTGACACATGGCTGTATATACTTTTTCGAATTCTTCATCTGGTGAGAGAGCTTTTTCGCCTGTGAGCAACCTTATCCCTAACTCTTCCCTCACAAATTTGTACAGTGGATATGACCTGCACTCCTTGATTCTGTTTGGAATTGTTGGATTGCCGTTCTCATAAGCCACCCGTGCACTTTCAATTTCCTTTGGCAAGAGAGACTTCAATTCTTCTTCAAAAGCTCCAATCTTCTCAAAAGTCAACAAACTCACATTCTTGTCATTAATGACACTGCTGTGTGCTTGCTCATAAAGTACCTGCTTCAGTTTTGGCATCAATGGGTACCGAACATTTAAGGGATCATCAATGTAGGAAAATACATATTCTCTATCGACCACTTTAACTAACTCTTCCTCGGTGAGTCGAAATGGGTTAATTTCTTCTTTGTCTTCAGTACTTAATGTTTTCAGTGCAACTCTGCTTACAGTACTCTTGACAGTGTTCTTGAAAATTTCCTCTAAATGCCTCAAGTCAATAGCTTGGCAGAGTGCAACCAGATAAGTTGAAGACATAAGCTTTAATATCTCTATGGCATCGACAGTTTTCAGAGCCGAAATTAACCCCAAGGAGTTCACATCTTGGTTGTGCTGCTCAGTACTTTGCACATGGCTAGTTACTGGATTTGCCAGATATTGAAGTTCAGAACAATAAGCAGCCATGGCAACTTCAGATGCCTTAAAACCATAATCCAGACTTGGATTTCTACCAGCAGACAGGTTTGATGGTAGCCCATTACTATACAAATCATTGTCTAGTTCAGTAAATTGCGCAAAGATGAGTTTGCCGATTGAAGCAACAGCTAAACGTGCATTATCCATTGAAACTCCAATTGGGGTGCCTTGGAAATTACCACCATTCAGAGCTTTATCACTTGTGACATCAATCAAGGGATTGTCATTTACCGAGTTTATTTCCCTTTCAATTGATTTGGTCGAAAATCGGATGACTTCAATCTGTGGACCAAGCCATTGAGGAGAAGTTACAAGAGCATAACGTTCCTTTTTAGGCTTCTGCAATGGATCTGGCTGTTGCAGTTTAGCATTCTTGACATAAGAGCTTCCATCTAGAATGTGCTCCATAATAGCAGCAGCTTCAATTTGACCAGGATGGTACTTCAGCTTATGTATAAGGTGATGTGTAAACTCTGGCTTTCCCTGCATGACTTCAGCAAAAACTGCTGATAGAACTTCTGCCAACAAAGCTAAAATGTTTGCCTCAAAAAGCACCACAGAAGCTACACCAGACCCAACGCCTGTGCCATTTACAAGAGCAAGACCTTCCTTGGGCTTCAACTCTAAGAACCCACTTTCTAAACCTGCTAAATGGAAAGCTTCCTTAGCACTGAGGGACTCTCCAGAGGGTCCAACAGCTTTACTGTTTCGCCTACCGGTTAGCAATGCAACAATGTATGACAGAGGAATTAGATCACCAGACGCAGTAAGTGTACCACGTAAGGGTAAGATTGGGGTGACATTCTTGTTCAGGAGTTTGGTGATAGCTTCTAAGATTTCAAATCTAATACCCGAATACCCTTGAAGAAGGGTATTAACCCTCACAAGCATTGCTGCTCTGGTTGCTGATTTTGGCAGTGTATGAGACAACTCTGTTTCGTAGCCAAATATAGCGCAATTTAAAAACCTGGGAAGGAAAAGGGGTAAATCCATGTATACATAAACCAAAAGAAGAACTTTATATAATTCTAATGCAACTTTGTCTGATTTTTTTCATCAGGTGAAAGTGATAAACTCAGAATAATCAGTGTTTTGACTTTGACTAGGAAGTTGGATAATTGCTACAGATTCTCTAACACAGATACATTCAGAATGAAGCAAAGCAGAGTTTTTGATCGTCACCTAACCATTTCCTTCTGAAGAGCAAGGCCATCTTGAGTTTTCCTGTTGGAGGAAGCACCAAAACCAGTGGTAACACCATAAATGGGAGTGCCTTTGTCGATGTTATCCATGATCCACTTGCAGCTAGCTTCAACCCCTTCCCTTGCAGACTCTGAAAGGTCAACCTTAGCCTGCAAGTAATGGTTAGCAACAGCAGCCACCATTGACACAGTGAGCTTCTCCTTTCCACCCACATGGATCACTGCCCTCCGGTACTCCGCCGCCATCCTTTTCACTTCCTCCAAGTGGCTACCCTTAAGTGATTCCGCCGCCTCACCCCAGTTAAGAGGGTCTGCGTCACTTTCACTACTACTAATACTACCCTTTTGAGGAGTAACGGTTGCCATGTTCCAAATTGCTGAAACTAGCACTGCGAGAGATCAAAAGTTGTACATGGAATAGAAATTTCAAAGCTTTAAGTAGAGGGCAGCGCTTGGTTGGTGAATGAATACCTCTATGTGCTGGGGTAGGTGGTTAGGTATCTCTTTGAACTTTGATGCATCAAAATTCGTAAGTGTTGGTCACTATAGATGACCCAGTCATTTTGGCAGCATACAACCCTAAAATGAAAACGAATAGAGGTTACCAATTCTGCAATACGTTTGAATGCTTCAACAATTCAAGCACAAAAACAAAACGACAATGATTAAATCATTTTTTCTTTCTGTCATCATCTCTGATACGTTGTTATTGAAATTCATACATATTGACTTGTTATACATTGAATTAAAAATGAGTTATCTCAAAGAATTAACATATTTCATTAAGTATTATTATACACAAACATAACGTTTAATCTATAAATTAAGTGAATTGTATTTAGTTTAATCAATATTTAAAAAACGTTTTTTTTTTCAATCTAATCTAATTCTATCCATAATAAGTCAAGTTAAGCCACGAACGTTATTTACATCTTACTTATAAGTTTGAAATTCAAATAAATAAAAACATATCTAAACAACTGATTAAACTTTTCTCTGTAATGATGAAATGTTTTTAATAAACTTTGAAAATTGCTTATATATAAATAGTTATTTTAATAAACATATGTAAACAATTGATTAAACTTTTCTTCATAAAGATGAGAGGTTTTTAATGAACTTTGAAAGTTACTTATATATAAATAATTGTATTTTAAAAAGAAATTAGCACATCAAGGATGCTCTTTTAAAGCGTCGTTTTGTTTTTTTCTTTAAATTTTAAAGTATTTAAAAAAATATGGTTATAAAATTTAGAACGGAGTCTTGTGATTGGTGTATTACATAAGCAGACAATTTGTTTCATTACACATGTGTTTATCTATTTGACTTTTTCCTCTCTAAAATATATAAATTTAATCCTCAAAATTAGACACGTAACATTAAATTACGGTGATAATTCCCACAATATTTGTCTGAAAAAATTTTGTACATCCTTACGATATAACTCAAAAGGTTTATTAACTTCAAAAAATACATTATATAATTCGAATGGAAACAAAATATTTATTGTATTTTATATAATTAAATGTGGCTTATCTTAACTCGTAGAATTAACTATGGCTTAAAAATCAATATTAATATACTCTGATAAATGCATGTATTTTGTAATTGTGTTTTACAAATTTATAACCACTTGAATATATATATATATATATATATATATATATATATATATATATATATATATATATATATATATATATATATTGAGTTGATAGTACATTTAAGCAAACTACATCAAATCTTAAATTAGAAAAAAAAATGTTCATATGTAAAAAGACATGAAAACATCTTGATTGGATATTCAAATTATGTTTCAAACTTTATTTTAATGGCATTTATCGTCAGTTAAATATTGCACAACAATTTGTGCGTTTTCTGAAAAAAAAATCCCTTTAAAAAACTAAAATAAAATAAAATAAAATAAAAAGTTGATTTTAAATGAATTTAGTGAATGGTGCATAAATTATTATGTAATAAAGTAGTTGAAAAAGGAATAATTTTCTCTAAAATATGTTAAGAGAAAAGAAAGAAAGTTAAATTTAATGTATTTGATTTTTTTTATCAATGTATTTAATTAATAAAGTAAGTATAAACATATATTATGTAATAGATGGATTGAGTTAATTGATTCAATAATAAAGTCCAATTATCAATCAGATAAACAATAAATTTAGTTGTGTTTGACCAAAACACATGATTTATTTATTTCATAATATTTAAGATGATTTTGATCCATTTGTTATGTAATAATTGACTTGTGTAAAAGCATATATTAATCAGCAAAAGCATATATTAATCAGCAGGAGGCTTTTTTTTTTAATTTGAATTTTATATTGGCAGTAAAATTTCCATTAAGTCAATTAACCACTTAAGAAAACTGCGCTATCATTTGATTTTACTAATTAAACCATTTAAGAAAACTGCACTATCATTTGTTTTTACTAATTAAGGACTTTTTATTATTTTAAAATATTATTGGAATTAATTAAAAAAAATATATGGTATTTTTAGCATGGAACCAATCGTTTATTTTGGGAAACGTGCTATAATTTTTTTACAAATATATAAAGAATGATCTATGACGCAATAAAGGTTTGAAAATTCAAAGTAGCCGTTGGACGAGAGTTCCCCTGTTTTAGTTCTACACTGCACTCTCGTTCACTGCATCACTGTCACTGAATCACGCTCCTTTCGTTTTTCTCTCTTCCTCTGTTTCATTTTCATTCATTCATTCTTTCTTTCTCTCTCTTACATTCGCCATGTTTACCGAAGGTTTGGACGAGAGCGCAATCCAATGGATCAACCAGGTATCTCTTCTTTCTTCTTCTGTGCGATGCACTATTTCACTTTCTTTTTTCGTCACTTTTTTTAGGGATTCTTTGACCCTTTTTCCAACTTCAATGTTTTCTACAGGGATCCAAACCAAAGCTTGAGGTTGAAGATCCTCCTCCTTCTCTGATACGCTCTCCTCTGGCGGAGAAAATCAGCACAAGCGACCGATTCCCAAGATCTCCCATTTTGAGTTCCGCCAACGCTCTCAATTCCCCTGTTCTGCCTCCATTGAAGTTCCACTCAGCTTTGTTACAGCCGCGCAACCTCGCATTTGGCTACGGCGATCACCATGCCGACAACGACAGCGACGTCAGCATGGAGGATGACTTCTCCGACGAAGAACTCTCTGCCCCCAGCAACCTTGATTACTCCGACTCGCCAATTCCGCACAATTACGACGAGGAACAACTGTTTGGATCTAAACCCCAAGGGCAAGGGCGCTGTGGAATTCTCAAGACGGGTTTGGCCAATCAAAACCTAACCATTCAGGTTCCATGCAGTGTCAGAAGATTCACGGATGGAGAAGTGGGTTTCAATAAATGTGTTCAAAGAAAGCTCACTCCAGTTGGTGGCGCTGTTCAGTTTCAGAAGAAAGTTCGCCCTCGCAATGTGAAATGCCCTGATGACGCCGTCGGATTGGGTACTCCGAGTGCTCCTCCCATCATTGATGCTGATTTTTCAGTAGAGAGGGATTCAGAAAGCTCGGTCAAGAATGAACCAACTGACCGTGCATCTTGGCCATCAAGGGACTCTGTGGATTATGATGGCTCAAAGAGTGAGAGTTCCATTGAACAAAAACCCAACACTGTTACAAAAACCACTGAGCCTGGGGAAAGGTGTTGTCATTTCTACCTTCACTCACTGCAACGATCTCAATTTATGTTTCTCTATTTTTATCTGTTCGGAATCATTCTTCCCTAACCTGTTGTCGTGTACTTTTGATACTAAACTCTGCAGGCTGGACAATACTTTTACAGATGACTTAGAAAGACAGACCCCTCATTTACAATATTACCGCAACAGGTGCCCCCAATCTTTGACTTTGAATCAACACTAATACTTTGCTAATTTAGTTAAGTTTAATTAATATAGTTCACAATGTCGCTTTGAAATTCACATTTGAGTGTCTTCTTTCTTTTATGGTATGTTATCTCAGCAGCTGCAATAGTCAATATGCCTGGCAAACCCTTATCACTTATGACGCCTGCATACGTTTATGCCTACAAGCATGGGCAAGAGGCTGCACTGAGGCTCCAGAGTTTTTAAAAGATGAGTGTCTGGCTCTCCGAAGTGCCTTTGGGTGGGTTTCGTATTGTTTAACAAGCGCACTTCTTTTGGCTTCATTTATTGCTTTCCGTCATTTCTTAAAGTGCACTGTTTCCTTAGATTGCACGAGTTCTTGTTGCAACCTCGAGGTGTAAAGCTAACTGAAAGAAGAAATACAAGAAACTCAGAACAAACAGTTCCCCTGAAGATTAAGAAAGCTGTGGGGAAAATAAGAGTGGAAGGTAATCTTACAATCTCAACAGATTTTTATCCTTCAAATACTATGAACTTAAATAGAATTTTAATTGTAAATTATGGTATGAAATGACGTTTTTCAATAGACGTATTTTAATACTTACTTTTCTGTAATCATGTTTATTAACATTGGATCTCCTTCAAACGACTTGAGAATAGCGTAATATGATATCCTATGTGAAAATTGCAGTGAGGAAACTCCGCATTATACCTAGACAAAAACTTAAGATCACAAAGTCACAGAGGGGATCACACTACATGCAGGCTGGGGTGGAATATGTCCGGCATGTTTCATCACTTGTGAAAACTGGCATAAATTCTATGAAGTCGGCCACATTCTCACTGGCATCAGAAGGTTAGTTCATCTGATGAACGGATTTGGAACTCTTTCATTTTATAGTTTAGAAACCATTTAACTTTCATATGGGAAATATCTCACTGAAACATTTATAGATCTCTTTTCTTCATTAACACCTATCCTGTGATTACACAATGAATGAATAAAAGATGTCTGTTTTATTCTTGTAGAGCCACTACATTGTTTGATCCAACTTAAGAGTACAACGGAAGAAAATGAACCGGAGCCATCTTCTGCAATTCTTCTGCGCCCTGGAAGTGGAGATTACCATGATTTGTAAGTTTTTTTTTTTTTTAATTTTATGTTTGAACTAGGAGATGCTCTTCTGATTGACCTGCTGTCAGGCTCTTAGAAAATAGTGAAACTTTAAAGTCAGTGAAGGTTTTCCAAATGCATTATAGCATGATATAGTTGCAGACAATCTTAAGTGTTGAAAATCATAAACTATTCATTAAGTTCTGCTGGTACAGAGCCGATGGCAATTTACACTGTATATTCTTTGAGAAACTAAAAATTACAATCACACATCTTGATTTCTTGCATTGTTGAAATATAATCATATAAATCTCAAACTGCTTTGTAATTTCAGTTTCCCATTGAGCCAAGGGGATGCTTTAATTGTAGAAGTCCAAGATTCCAAAAAGGCAGTCCATGGTGAAGCCAGAATTCCAATTTCATCCCTCAGTGATAATCCTGTATGAATTCTACCCTTTCATCGTCCATAAATATTACTTTTCGACCCTGCATCTTCCACATTCACATAATGAATTATCTTGAATGAGCAGAGTGACCGAATTAGGTGGTGGCCAGTATATCATGATGAACGTGAATGTGTTGGCAAGATCCAGCTGTCTATCGGCAGCACAATGACGAGCAACGAGAACACTCATATTAAGGTTCTATCTCTACCAAAATTTAGTTTCATAAATGTTTTTTTTTTCAGTAGAAATTTTCCAGTTAGTTGACGTAGGATCATCCTCCAAGTTACCATCTGTGGATAAAGGCAAAGAAGAAAACATGTAGATGAAATATTTTTAATAACTGGATTCTATCTTGGATTAATTATGGCGAGGATCATGCTTATCAACTGTCTTTAATCAAATTTATCATTTGCTGCTATTGAAAGAGAAACCTATTCTAATTTGATTGTACGATGTATTTTGTTTATTTATTTAAAGAAAAGGCTCATCATGACTAAATTATTATTCTATCTTAGACTTGACCAGTAAACACCAATGTGTCATTTCTGGCTGTGCCATTCTGAGCATAGATTTGTGTTTTCATTTACTCAGTTTCTACATTTCTGCAGAGTGCGGCTGTTGTGGAAACTCAAGCTTATGATTTATTATTGGAGGGTGCCATGAGTGCGCAACATTTTCACTCCCGAAACTTGCGTATAAATGGACACTGGAAATGGTTGTTAGATGCATTTGCAGACTATTATGGAGTTTCTAATTCATATGCCAAGCTGAGGTATTTTAATTTCATTTGGGTGCCCTAAAAAATGTGGAATAAAATGGTTTTTTATATTCTTTACGCTTCTATATGATTTGTTTATTTTCTTAATTCATTTTTCTCACTTACCTACGGTGTTCTTCTTGTAGATATCTACTACATGTGATGAATGTGGCAACTCCAACCAAGGACTGCCTAGAGCTTGTGAGAGAATTGCTTGAACCCCTAATAAAGGCCAAAAGTGAGAGGAGTTTGACCAGGCAGGAGGTAAGTCATATATATTGATCTCTTTCCCACAGCAGTAACTTCCCAAGTCATGTACTTCTGTTGTTCCAGCTTCTCATTAGTTTAATATGCTATGTTAATGGATTTGTCTTGAGTTCAGACCACATTAATACTTGTTATACGTGTCTTTGCACTTCATAAAAGAAAAATGATATGAACAGAAAACATGTGTAAAAGTATAATGAGCAATTGCTTGTATTTCTTTTACCCTGAGAAATCTGTTAGTTTTTATAACTAATGTTTTTTCTGTCTAACCAAATTTGCAGTTCGTGATTTTTGGAAATGGATAATGGTGTAACAATTTTCTCTATTTATTTCTCACAGAGAAGTATACTTTCAGACTGTGAAACTCAAATTGAAAGTCTTCTAGCAACTGTTTTTGAGAATTACAAGTCGCTAGATGAAAACTCGCCATCAGGTTTAACGGATCATTTTGGTCCAGCATTTGAGTCTGCAGCACCAGCCTTGGATCCTGCCGTTCAAGTTTATATTAGTCTTCATGATATACTATCTCTAGATGCTCAAACTATTCTAAGAAACTATCTTCAGGTAATTAAAATTTTCACCATTAAGTGACATGTGGTGCTCCTGTTCAACTTAATTTCAAGCTTGAATGCTAAAACTCTTTTTTCCTTTTTTGAGTCTAAATGAAGTGTTTACTGTCAACAGACTGCAGCAAGAAAAAGGTGTAGAAAACACATGATGGAGACTGATGAATTTGTGTCAAGCACCTCTGAATGTTACCAAATGGATACCGTTACCATCTCAACGGCCTACTTGAAGATGAAGAATCTTTGTGTTTCTATAAGAAATGAAATCCAGGCAGACATAAAGATTCACAATCAGCATACGACCCATGGTCAGCATATATTTCCTAGGTATTTGGCAGGAACAGCTCGCTTCATATGTTAACTGTCCTAACAAGTGGCTTTTCAATTCCTCGTGCATAAAATTGCAACGAGGGATTATATTTATATATTATATATAGGAGAGCATTACGCATATTACCATGTCTATTTTGTCAGAACATTTTAATTTTGGTTCGTAGAATTGTCTGAGATCTATTTTCCAATTTTCAGTTCAATTGACCTCACAAACATAACAGCGGCAGTTTACAGCACAGAGTTGTGTAAAAGGCTGAGAGCTTTCCTTTCGGCATTGCCACCATCGAGTCCACAGGCACATGTAAATGAGCTTCTAGTGGCGACTGCAGATTTTGAACGGGATTTTGAGTCATGGAATATAAGGTTTGTAACATGCAAATACAATACTTCAGATTCCCTAAAGTTAAAATATACTTTCTGACGTGCAATACTCTTCACTTTGTAGTCCCGTGCAGGGAGGAGTAGACTCCAGAAATTTGTTCCACAACTATATCATGGTGTGGATACAGGATATGCAACTTGGTTTACTAGATTTATGTAAAGCAGAAAAGGTAGTTGTCATTTCAGTTGTGTTGGAAGTCTTACATCTATTAGAGATATGTGAGGTTTAAACCTCACCTTACAAGCCGGTTTTGTGGAGTTGAGTTAGGCTTAAACTTCACTTCTTAACATGGTATCAGAGCCATTGTTTAAAAAGTCTATCTTAGCGAGATTTTTTGGACATTGTGTTCCACCTGCTAACGGACCATACAAGCCGGTTTTGTAGGGTTGAGTTAGGCTTTAAAAAAAGTCCACTTTTCTTAACAAGTTGTTTTATGTACAACAAAATCTTGTACATGAGTTAACCTCCCCAATACAAACAAATGATACAGGTGCCATGGGCTGGAGTAACCACAAATCACTCCACCTCCCCATTTGCTGAGGAAATGTATGAGAAAATCAAAGACAACCTTAACCAGTATGAAGTAGCAATCAATAGATGGCCTCAATACTCACTTTATTTGGAAAATGTAAGTTCTAAACTAAATATATTTCTATTTTAAGCCATAAGCATTCAAGATATCTATTTCTACTACTGTTTTACTTTGTTCTCATGCATGCAAGTAATCCTTGAGTTTGTGGTCCTTGCTCTTTTTCTCTCTGTAAGGCTGTTGCAAACATTGAAAGGGCAATAGTGAAATCCCTCGAGAAACAATACAGCGATACTTTAACTCCTTTAAAGGATAGCATACCAAAGAGACTTCACTTGCAAGTTCAAAAGATAGCTAGAAGACAATCAACAACAGTTCATTTGCTTCCTAATCAAGTAAGTTTTTTGAATTCTTGCTTTTGTCCAGATCCCAAATCCACTCAGATTAAATAATCAAAATTTTAAGCTCAAACAAACTTTGGTGGCATAATAGAAAGCATGCACGACTGATGTCTATCTATAATGTGTTTATATATTGAAATATTTTTTTACATTTTGATTTATCCACAGTTAGGAATATTCTTGAATACCCTCAAGAGGATTCTTGATGTCCTGCATTGTAGAGTGGAAGACATCCTAAATTCATGGGCCTCCTGTCTACCTGTCATGGGTGATAAGAAGACACTGTTTGGGGAGCAAATGAATGGAATAACTGTTCTACTGAGAACCAAATACAAAACTTATTTGCAAGCAATAATAGGGAATCTTGTCAACAATGTAAGATCATTCAGACTCCTTGAGATTTAAAAGTTATTGCAAAGGAAGCCTCTAATGTTTATTTACATTTGATGCAATTGAATTGTTCAGATGCAAGCTAATCGAAACACAAGGCTGAAAAAGATTCTTGAGGAAACAACAGAAACCGATGGAGAAGCAGAAGTCCGCGAAAGAATGCAGTTGTTGAATTCACAACTCATTGATTTCATCTCCAACCTGCATGAGGTCTTTACCAGCCAGATTTTTATAGCAGTATGTCGTGGATTGTGGGATAGGATGGGACAGGTATCCAACTAAACCTCGTATATATGTTTTACATTGTTGGTTCAGAATTTTCATCGATGTCGTTTATTTTGATTCATTTTTGTGCTAGATTATTTTGAAATTTCTGGAAGGAAGGAAAGAAAACAGGATATGGTACAACGGCTCGTCCTATGCTCTTGGGGTAAGTAAATAATATTAGATATGTGGCACAGTCTTCTAATGGTGCCGATTGCAATATTGTATATTGTATGACGTGTGGACTGTTTCACTTCGTAGATACTAGATGATACCTTTGCTTCTCAAATGCAAAGATTACGAGGAAATGCTTTGCAAGACAAAGATATTGAGCCTCCTCGCTCAGTGATTGAAGCTCGGTCTATTCTTTGTAAAGACACGGCAAACGCAACCGATCCATCTAATTACTTCTACATATAATTTATGTAGCCTTAGTTATAAATATATATTCCCATATTTCCCTGCTATTGTTGAGAGAGGTGGGGTTATTCTTTGCATGTAAATGTAATATATGTAGTAGGTCAGGCTTCAGAACTCTACATTCATTTTATTCTTTTTGCATGTAAAATGTAATAATGTACTCTTTTGTTCAGTCTTCAACCTCTGATATTTGGCCATCAATTTGATCTGGCTATGAGACAGCTGGAGTAAAAGTAAAATCCCATAAAGGTAGTTATTTATTGAAAATAGTGATTTTTTTTAATAAGAATAATCTCACTAAAGGTAGCTTTAAATCCATTGATCTTGCATTTGGACTTGGGAGACTAATCCGAGGATTGTTTCAAAATTTAGAACATTTTAGCCTTTTTGTTTTGTATCTGGCCGTTTTGCCACTAGTTTAGTCGTTAATAATGAGTTAATTTGTCTAGTTTTTAATAAGATAAACAGTATTATTTTCTGTGTGTGTTAACTTACATCAAAAGTATATTTTATGTGTTTCTTTGGAGTAAAACATTAAATATAATAATATTATTTGATTTAGAGATAACAAGAGATGGAACTATCTTTTATGGTGTGAAACTCTTAACGAAAAGGTATTAATACTGATCTACCAAAAATATTTAGAGTTATCTCCTTTTCCTTATTTTTCATAGTTTTTTTATAATCATCGTTTTCTAACCTCTTGGGTTTCCTTTAGTTTTTATTGTCCTCGGAACCTCCTATTTATTTCAATAATTTGTCTTCAATCTTTCACCTTTTGAAAGTCTCATATGCATAATGGTCACAATAGTAATCAACCAAATCATTATTTAACCTAACTTATCAATCGAAATTGGACTTTATTGAACTAATCTATATTGAGCTTATCAAACCAAAAACCATTTGCTGTGAAGTACATGATATTGTTGTGAATTCATGTTTGATACCCTCTTTCTTATAAAAACTCTTCAAACTCCTTGAAGGTATGCTTTTTAACATCTTCACTTTTCAAGACATTGAGTAATATATGTCACTTTGCTTTTTAACCAGCAATTTAAAGTTAGAGGTGGCAAAACGGGACAAGCCGAACAGGCCCACCACCAATAAACGAGTTGGATATTACAACCCGTTCCATCTTAGGACGGGCTGGCAGGCTGGCTCTTCCCTTTTTTTTTATTTTTTTTAATTTTTTTAATTTTCTTTAACTTTTTTTAAAAATTTTGTTTATAAATCTATTATATATATATATATATATAAACTTATATATATATATATATATATATATATATATATAATATAAATAAATATTATTTTT
>Ga0209589_1006514_pt1 | contig 19279 bp, 13 predicted proteins | sample CowpeawhiteBW_FD_187525 | JGI IMG/M metagenome (GOLD analysis project Ga0209589, IMG submission 187525) | Root nodule microbial communities of legume samples collected from California USA - Cow pea white BW (SPAdes) (version 2) | ecosystem: Host-associated > Plants > Roots > Nodule | place: USA... | reverse complement strand
AAAACCATGAAGTGACACGTGGCACGCTACTAGGTTGACACATGTACATTTAAAAAGTTTCAAAAAAAAATTCAAAAAATTCAAAAAATTAAAAAAAAAAATAAAAAAAATAAAAAAATTCAAAATTTCAAAAAAATCACAAAGCGACACGTGGCAATCACTGTTCATGATCATTAATGATTTAAACGGTGTTAGTAAAAAAGGACCCAATTTAACAAAATTGACGAAAATTGGGACCTATTTGAACACAAAACTAAAATTAGGACTTATTTGAAAAAACTTGATGAAAATTAGGACCAAAAAGGTATTTTAACCTTTTTTTTAAAGTAATTTTTGTTTTAAATTTATACAGTTTATAATTTTAAATAATTTTAATATATATTTTAAAAATAAAATAAAGTTTTAATATATTTATATATATAAATATATAAATATATTTAATTTTGTTTGTATATAACGTATTTAAAATTAAATAAAATAAAAGTAATTGAATTTTAAATTTTAAGAAAAGTAAAAGTGAGAAAAAATTTTATATACGTATACTAGAAATCGATTTCCGGTGTGAGAACCTAGAAAATCATACTTTAAGAGTGACTATGTTTAAGATAATGAGATCCTAGTATTATTTTAATAAATAAACCATTTATATATAAATAGAAATTTCATAAAAGGATTTCATTATTTAGAAAACGCTATCTCTCTAAAACTTTGTTTCTCTAAATTCTCTCTGACTTCTCTGTAAAACCTCTCACTCCACTCTCATCCTTTTGAAGATCAGAGGCCGTCAAAGTGATCGCTGCGGCGAGATCTTCGAGTCTATCCAATCAGAATCTTGAGTTGAGTAAGTTGTAATTATGTTATTTTCTTAGTCTTCCTCTTAAAACTCTACATATGATCTTTGTTAGTTTTGAAATGATTGAAATGCCAAGAAGGGAGAAGGGGGGTTGAATTGGCTAGTTAAAAATTTAGGCTATCTTTAAAAGCTAAAAACCTCCTTTAATTGAATCAATTCGATCACCAAGTTAGGATGTAAAAGCCACTAGACAATATACTTTTAATCAGTCAAAAACAGAGTTGATCGATTGATTTTACTAGACAGATTCTGTACTTGTATAATCAACCGATTGAAACAGAAAAACAACTGACTGAAATATTGGGAAAAATGCAGAAATGCAGATTCGAGATTTGAACCAAGAACAATGCACAAGAATGATAAAGACAGGTTCTAATTGATTATGCAAATATGCTCAATGCCGCAAATGCCATCAAAGCACTCAAGAATATGAAAAAGATGAATTAAACTCAAGTTCTTTAACCTTTAAATGATTATGCAAGAGAGAAGGGTTAGAGAAAAGATTGGATCACAAGATTTTTATACTGGTTCACTCAAACCTGAGCTACATCCAGTTTGTCAAGGCAACCCGAGTCTGACTTTGCACTATTTCAAAAGATTTACAAAGTTTCCACTCTTACACTTTCAAAATAAGCAAAAACCACACACAAGATTATTGAATCACACAAGAATCACAACAGCACAACAAGAACCCTCTTGCAGACCTAGAAAACTACTAATCACACACACAAAGCTTGAGAAAGATCAAACCTTAGTGGTAGCACAACTCTGCCTACCACAAACCACCTTCTCCAAGCTTCAAACACAAACCAAAAGCTCCAAGAATTGATCCAAGATCAATCTTCAACAACTAAATATGAATGATAACGAAAGAGAGAGATTTCCTAGGTTTCTAGAACAGTTTTGTGCTAACAAATGATCAAGTTACCTATCTTTCGAAAATCACAACACTTATAGTCAAACTGTTAAGAAAGTCAACAGGTTGATTTCCAAATCAATCGGTTGATTTCACTTGACTTAAGTGAAATCAGTCGATTAAAAAATAAATCAACAGATTGAATAAGTCACAGTTTAAGACTATTACAGCCAACCTTTTAACCTGTTGAAAAACTATTCAACAGATTAAAAGAGACATTTTAACTTGTTGAAAAACTATTCAACAGATTAAAAAACACAACAAAGACCAAATACATCAAATTAATGCTACAAGGTCTACAATGTGAATTACAAACATCAAATACTCTTTCTTAATGATTTATCCATGTGGAGAGCACACGTTCCAGACTTGATCAACATGAATACCATCAAATCTCCTTATTTTCATCAATGTAGGCTTGATTCCAATGGTAATGGATTCTAAGTAGTTCAAAATGCTTCATTAAATATTCATGAGACATACAACCTTGGCTTCACATGTCAACATTCTCCCCTTGATTTGATGAAGTCAACCTCTATCTTCTTCTATCTTCTATTGCAAATTGCTTCCATTGGTTGGATACCATTAAGTTGATGAAGTGACACCTAAGCTTAAACTTGTGAACTTGAAAATCATTTCCAGTAGCAATATACACAAGCTAGCAAGCACACATAGATGCAAATGCTCCCCTATCAATAATATGGGTTCAATTTCAGATTTGATTATTGATTCCACTTTTAATGCTTCTACTCTAGTCCAATTTTGATCAATTTTCCATTTTTCAATTTTTCTCCCTCTTTGGATTCATCAAATAGAACAAATGCATTAAGAGAACAAACAGTGCATAACATTTCATTGATACTAGAACATGATACATCCAATAGGAACTGAAAACAGAGAATAAAAACAGAAACTGATACAATCAACTGACTAAAAATCAAAATCAACTAACTAAAACTGACAAAACTCAAACTGAAAAATCACAAACACATGGATGCAATGCATGATCTTAAAAGCCAACACACTTAGTCATCCTAAGGATCATTTCTGGTCTGGAATGAAGTCAGCAGGTCATGGATATCATGGATTTGACCATCCAATGCATTGAATCTCGCATTGCAATAGTTGTGATGTGCATGTTGGGAAACATTGAGTTTATGTAGTTGATTCAGCATCATCCTCTCAAAATGTGAGTACATAGGGCCTCTTTCCTCTATAGGGTTGTAGGGAATTAAGTCCATGGGTCCAGCAGTTGGTTCATCTTCTTGATTTGTACCACTTGGGCCAACTTCATGATCATGTGCACCACCAACTACAGCACCAGCAGTTGTCCATGCATTTCCCACCTTGAGAAAGCCCATTTTGGTTCAGCAGTCCAGTTGACTCTTCCGACTCATGTTCTACATCAATTCCAAAGTATTATATCAACTTTGACACCAAAACCACATATGGCAGCCTAAAGTCCGTGAGCCTCTTGGCCTTGAGCATGTGATCACGAAGCACATAGATCTAATCCACTTGAATATTATGTTGGATGCAGTACATGAGAATCAAATCTCCCTCATTCAATGTTGAATTGTTGCTACCACATGGAATAAGGATTCTTGTGACAATCATACCAAACAACCTTTGATCCACCTTGAGACCACCAGCATGGAAGTGCTTGATCTCAACAACTGGATTCCTCATACATTGGCCATAGTATTGGACCTTATTGAATTCTGGAACAGCTCCAATTTCACCTTTCCTCACTTGCACACCCCTTAATTTGAGTCCAGCCACATCTTTCCAAGCTTTCTTGTTCATCTCCATACGGATACCCTTGATACTTGACAACAACATGTCATTTTTGAACTCTAAGTTGGTGAAAAACACCTTCACTAAGTCTGGATAAATTTTCCCTGAAAGTTTAAGGAAGGACTTCAACCTTTGATGCTTGAGTTGTTGAAATAAGCTCTCAAAGCCTTCAACCCTCAACCACGAAAACCTCAACACCTTAGGAATGTTGATTTGCTTCATGTTCATCTCAATGACGAACACTTAGATGTTGTCCTCATGATCTTCAAACCATGCTTCAATTCTCCCATTATTTTCTTGGTTTGGAGACCTTGGGGTAGGAGGACTAGAGTGTTCATCATTAGATTGAGTGGCTCTTGGTTGACGATGAGGCATGATTAGTGTGGGTATGGCTGTTTCTAAGAGATGTATGATGTAAATGCAGCAATTCAAGTGTAGTATTTATAATTAAATAGGTTGATTTTCAAAAATAGTTGATTAATGAGTGCAGATTTTTCTAATTAATTCGTTTTAGGTTATCCAAGCCAAATTAATGTAGCTAATTACAGTATCTCACACATTCATGGTGTTTCCAATGAGTTTTATGAGTGAATCAATTAGTTCAGATCATGTGAGCTGCATGCACATTGGAATTATACACTACACATGTTTTTTGGTCAAACAAATCAGTAAAAACAACACATGGCTGATGAAATAATTGTTAGGAGCAGATATTACCTGACAAAAAGATGCTTTCTTTGACTAGGCCAACTTTGTAATTCAATTCGTTAGTAAATTTACAGTTTAAGTAAAATCAACACGTTGAATTTATAATTCAATCGATTAAAATAACATCAGAGCATCAAAGATTAAAACCAGAATCTAGTTAAGTGAAATCAACTGACTGATTTTGAAAATTAATCGATTGAAAATCGTAAAATTGAACTTCATTCTTCTATATTCAGTTTTAATGAAATCAACATATTGAATTGTGAAATGAGCAGATTAAAATCCATAGCAGATCATATTTTCATCATTCAGTAATAGTTTAAGTGAAATCAACACATTGAAAAGCTAAATCAACAAATTGAAAGATATTACAGATTGGAATTTATGCAAACAAAGACAGATTTAAGTGAAATCGACACGTTGAAATTAAAAATCAACAGGCTAAATATGACAATTTTCAATTTTTGCATACAATAGCTGATTTTTACGAAACCAATGCATGAACATATAAGATTAACATGCTAAAAACACATAAGACCACATTCTTCATGTCTAATATGCCTAGTTCGGTTCTTACATTGTTAAACCTATCTCTAGCCAATGGTTTTGTAAACAAATCAGCCAATTGATTTTCAATTTTAACAAATTGAATTTCACAATCTGCCTTTTGAACATGATCACGAATGAAATGATGCCTAATCTCTATATGCTTGGTTTTAAAATGTTGTATTATATTCTTGGTTAAGTTGATGGCACTAGTATTATCACAATACAAAGGTACCTTACTTAGCTTTACACCATAGTTCAAAAGTTGATACTTCAACCATATGATTTGTGCACAACCATGTCCAGCAGCAATATACTCAGTTTCAGCAGTGGAGAGTGTCACACATGCTTGCTTTTTGCTATTCCATGAGATTAGACTTGAGCCAAGTAGATGGCAAGTGCCACTTGCGCTTTTCCTATCCAATTTGAACCCTGCATAGCCAGAATCTGAAAATCCACAGAGTTATGTTAGAATCACATGGATACTATAAACCAATATTGGTTGTTCCTTTTAGATACTTTATAATCCTTTTTGCAGCTTTAAAGTGTGATTCCTTTGGATTTGCTTGGAACCTAACACATAAGAATACTCCAAACTAGATATATGGCCTACTTACTGTAAGATAGAGCAAAAACCCAATCAACCCTCAATATTTGGTTGAATCCACTTATTGGCCAGCCTCATCTGCATCCATAAGGCAGTTTGTAGCAATTGGAGTGGCAGCTTCCTTTCAATCCTTCATTTTGAACTTTTTCAACAGGGCAAAACAATATTTTGATTGGTTTAAAAATGTTCCATGCTTGAGTTGGTTGACTTGCAGCCCTAGAAAGTAGGTAAGCTCACTCATCATGGACATCTCAAATTCTCTTTACATAACTTCAACAAACTCTTCACACAATGTGTTGTTATTTGAACCAAATATGATATCATCAACATACACTTAAACAAGTATAACATCACTTTCATGTTTTCTAATGAAGAGTGTTTTATCAACTACACCTCTAGCATAACCTTTTGATAAGATAAAATTGCTTAGCCTTTCATACCACTATCGTGGTGCTTGTTTCAAACCATATAAGGCCTTTTTCAATTTGAAAACATGGTTAGGATAGAGATGATCCTCAAATCCAGGAGGTTCTGATACATACACTTCTTCATTTAGGAAACCATTCAAGAATGCACTTTTCACATCCATTTGATGCAATTTAAACTTACACATGCAAGCATATGCTAAGAGTAATCTCACATCTTCTAGCCTAGCTACAAGTGCATAAGTTTCATCAAAGTCAATGCCTTCTTCTTGATTATATCATGTAGTAACTAGTCTAACTTTGTTCCTTACAATATTCCGTCTTCATCCATTTTGTTTCTAAAAACCCATTTAGTTCTAATTATATTCATATCATCAGTTTTAGGTACTAGAAACCACACATCATTTCTTGTGAATTGATTGAGTTCATCTTGCATAGCAACAATCCACTTACTATCATTCAAAGCATCATTCACATTTTTAGGTTCAATTTGAGATACAAAATCAACATGTTCACAAAATACAATTCTACGTCTAGTAGATACTCCCTGTTTGATATCACCTATGATGTTGTCCTTTGATAAACCTCTAGGCTGAATCCCAATCCTTCGGCAAGTTATTGCCTGCAGTTTTTTCAGTCAGCTGTTTTTCCTTTTCAGCCAATTGATTTCCTATAGTAGAGAGCTTTTTTGCAGTAGAAATCTGTTTCTATAGAAAAAATCAGTTTCTACAGCAAAAATATGTTCCTGCAGTAGATCTTCTTCATCTGCATTCTTTGGCACTTGATCTTTCAACTTTGGGTTAGTTTTATCAAATACAACATGCATGGATTCTTCAACAGTCATTAATATCTTATTATAGACTATATATGCATGACTTTGTATAGCATAGCCTAGATAAACACCTTCATCCGCTTTTGCATCAAATTTGCCAAGACTTTTTTGCCATTGTTTAAGATGAAACATTTACATCCAAATACTTTTAGGTGACTTAAAACAGGCCTCCTCCCTTTGAAAAGCTCATATGGTATTTTTTTTCAAAATTGGCCTAATCAACACTCTATTCAAACATAGCAAGCAGTGTTGACCGCATCAACCAAAAAATACTTAGGTAGTGAATTTTCATTTAACATAGTTCTAGCTAGTTTCTCAAGTGACATGTTTTTCCTTTCAACAACACCATTTTGTTGTGGGGTTCTTGCTGCAGAAAAATTATGCTCAATGTCATGCTTTTCACAAAAGCGTTTAAACCTTTCATTTTGAAATTCCCCACCATGGTCACTTCGAATAGACATTATCTTAGAACTCTTTTCATTTTCAAGCATCTTGGCAAGTCTTTTAAAAACATGAAAAGTGTCTTTTTTGGCAGCTAAGAACAAAGTCCATGTGTACCTAGAAAAATCATCAAATATGACTAATGCATAAAGATTACCACTAAGGCTCATGGTTCGAGATGGACAAAATAGATCCATATGAAGCATCTCTAAAGGTCTTTCAGTTGAAACAACATTTTTGGGTTTAAAAGAGACCTTGGTCTATTTTCCTTTTTGACATGCTTCACACACTCTATCCTTCTCAAATTTGAGTTTTAGTAGTCCTTCAACCAACTATTTTCTATTCAGGTGATTAAAATGCTGCATGTGTATGGACAAAGTCTCCTATGCCATAGTCAAGTGTCATCCTCTTTTGTAAGCTGTTGGTGTATGGCCGGGTACATCCAGGCCCAATAAGACAAAAATAGCCGGGATCACCCCGGTCCAAGTATGAGGCACATTCGTTGTGGCCCAGTCACTAGGGTACCTGTTTTTCACCTTTTCTCCAACACAACACAGAGGGCCCAATAAGTATAATGGCCGGATATACCCCGGCCCCTCTTGGCCGAGTACATCCCGGCCCAAGGGAGTGACAGATGGAACATGTGATTATGATGCAGAGGTACAGAAGAGCAGAGCGCAATCTCAGCAAAAAAGGAAGGAGTTGATATTTGGCGAAGTACAGACGGGCAAACCCCACAAAGGAAGGAGTTGATAGTTGGCGAAGTACAGACGGGCAAACCCCAAAAAAGGAAAGAGTTGATATTTGAGAAGTACAGACGGCCAAACCCCAAAAAGGAAGGGGTTGATCTTTGACAAAAGTACAGACGGACAAATCTCAGAATGGAAAGAGTTGATATTTAACAAAGACACAGAAGAACAATCTCAACCAATAAGGAAAGAACTGATGCGTGTAACCTTAGTCGAAAATGGAAAGAATCGATCCTCGGATACAAAGGGCCCGCAAATAATAATAACAGGTCCATTAAGAAATTAGTATAAATTAAGGCCTAGTGAACAGGTAAAGGTACGCTTTTCCCACTAACCAATTACACCTCATATCAATCACTTTCTGACTTGAGCATCGGAGTGCCTGCAGGTACCCCCACCCCAGAGTGCAGACTGTAGGGAGATCCAGGAGGAGTCCAAGAAGGAGCAAGAGGAGGTTCGACACAGAGGGTTCTTGAGATAGTCTGGTTCCGCACCGAAATGGTACCGATTAGGTACAATTGGCGCCCACCGTGGGGCTAGACAATTCTCAAGAAGGATGGTGTCGACAAAAGTAGCAGTCGATCAAAATATAGTAGCAGCAAAGGTGCAACGAGAGATGAACCGCCAGTTGGAGGAATTGAGACGCAAGAACGAGGAAGAATTAAACACCCTGAGAGAGGAGAACCAGCGGATGCGAGCACAAATTGAGCAGAATCCCATACAAAGGGAGGAATCTCGTAGCAATGAAGAGGGAGGGGACGGTACCGGGCGAGACGAGTCCCGAATACAGACCACCACCAACCAAACAGAAGTAAGGCCCAGAACAGCCAAACGCCACCCCTTCGTGGACGGGATCATGGAGGTGGAACTTCCCGCGAGCTGGAAGGGGTTGACTATGAGCCAGTACGATGGCACTACTGATCCGGAGGAGCACGTAGACGTCTTCACCACCCAGGCAGGATTATATACTTCGGATGATGCAATCCTTTGTCATGTTTTCCCGACATCCCTAAAGGGACGTGCACTCAATTGGTTCACACGATTACCACCCAACTCTATCGATTGTTTCGATACGTTGGCCACCCGTTTTGGCATACAGTTCGCCACCAACAAGCCACACCATCTTACTTCTCTAGCATTGGTGAATATACGACAAGAAAAAAAGAGAGTCTCTGCAGGAATTTATGGAGCGATTTGGGAAGATATCTTTGAATATCTCTAATTTGAATCCTGAGGTCGCCATGCACCACCTCATAACAGCACTAAAGTCTGGCCCTTTCATTGACAGTCTATGCAAGAAGCCTGTGAACAATCTGGATGAGCTTCGGACCAGGATCACCAAATTCATGCAGATGGAGGAACTGAAAGAATTCCGCAATACAGCTCGATCAGACACCCAGGAGAAAAGGTACCATGATAGAGAGCGAATGTTAGCACCACGATCTAGCCACAGGTTCAAAGACTCTAGGCAGCCGAAATACAACAGATACACGCCCCATGTGTCCAACAGAGCCAATATTCACGAGAAAGCACTGAACATCGATCTAATAACAGCCCTTCGAAGGGTCCTGACTCCCCCGAACGCCGATACCACCAAGCATTGTCGGTATCACTGAAATTATGGGCACACAACGGAAGATTGTTTTACCTTGAAAGACAAAATCGAGGAACTGATACAAGCGGAACACCTGAGAAGATTCGTAAAATGGGAAGGCGAGGGATTCTCTTCCAGGGGAGAACGAGAAAAACGCTACGAGGAACAACCACGAAGGACATCAGGATACCGAGAGAGGGAAGGAGAGGGCACCCGAAGAAGGGCCGAACCCAAAAAAGATGATGAGCGGGATACGAGAAAAAGACTACTGAGAGGAGTAATCAATTATATTTTAGGAGGCTTTGCAGGAGGTGGAGCCACTACATCGGCAAGAAAGAAGTACGTACGAGCAATTCAGAGCGTCCATGCCGTAACAGTATGCCCAGGCGGCACATGCCACCCATCACGTTTCGAGACGATGATTTCCAAACGATTGACCCCCAGCATGATGACCTAATGGTGATATCAGTAGAAATCGAGGACTTCGGAGTAAGAAAAACCCTGGTGGACACGGGTAGTTCGGTGGACATCCTATATTGGGGCACTTTCAGAAAGCTAAGAATTCCAAAAGGGAAAATCCAACAGTACTCAGAGCCGATCGTGGGCTTTTCAGGAGAGCGAGTGAATACGAAAGGCTACGTTGACTTGTTCACCAAATTCGGGACAGGAAGCATAACACGAACGGTAAAAATTCTATACCTTATTGTTGACGCTCACACCTCTTATAATATTTTGCTAGGGAGACCTTCGTTGAACATGCTTGGTGCGGTGATATCCACATATCACTTAACTATAAAATTTCCGTCAACTTCGGGAGACATAGTCACTGTACATGTAGACCAGCCAACTGCACGCAGATGCTACACAAACAGCTTGAGAGAAAGACCCATACACCAAGTTGAGAGCCCAGCACCGCTACAATACCAAAATCAAACCCAAGTCCTTTCACCAGGGAAATCTAGTGTGGCGAATGGCAAGTGCTACCCGGAAACACGAGGGGAAGTTCTCGCCCAACTGGGAATAGGGCCATTCCGTGTCAAGGAAGTTGTGGGTAAATGCGCATACAGATGGGAACACCTATCAGGTATCTCTATTCCAACAACCTGGAACGCCTCACATCTGAAGTATTACAGTTAGTTTGTTAAATGCTTATTTTTTATTTTCAGATTTCTTACGAACGATTTGTGAATTGATTACATAATAATGGTGTACTCTTTCTTACCTTGATTCATTATTATTACTCTACGCTTACATTTTCCATCGCTGAAGCACGCACACATTTAAGTCAAGTGCATCAATCAAATACTTTCTTAGCATTCTCTCTATGGGAAAGGAAGCTTCATCAAACTAGATGATCCCCTATATCTATATCAATGGGAAAGGAAGCTTCATCAAACCAAATGATCCCCTCATATCTGTATCAATGAGAAAGGAAGCTTCATCGCCCTAGGTGATCCCCTCATATCTATATCAATGGGAAAAGGAAGCTTTATCGCCCTAGATGATCCCCCATATTGATAAAATAAATACGACAAAGATGACACATAACAACACACAAAAGCGGACTTACTAACCTAGTAGGGAAGGAGGCCAACCACATCCCAGCCAGGAATGGCCAGGTACATCCCGTCACGGAATGGCTGGGTATATCCCGTCCAGGAATGGCCGGGTACATCTCGGCCAAGACACATGTTGGCAGCGTCACAACCACATCTCGGCCAGGAATGACCAGGTACATCTCGGCCAAGACACATGTTGACAGCGTCATAACCACATCCTAGCCAGGAATGGCTGGGTACATCCTGTCCAGGAATGGCCAGGTACATCTCGACCAACCACACTCTTTCTTTCCTTCATACTCAATTTTACACATTTCAGCCTCTTGTTTCACTTCTTTCACTACGAGACTGGGGGGGCTGGTGTTGGTGTATGGTCGGGTACATCCCGACCCAATAAGATAGAAATAGCCGGGATCACCCTGGCCTAAGTATGAGGCACATTCGTTGTGGCCCAGTCACTGGGGTACCTACTTTTCACCTTTTCTCCAACACAACACAAAGGGCCCAATAAGTGTAATGGCCGGATATACCCTGGGCCCTCTTGGCCGAGTACATCCCGACCCAAGGGAGTGGTAGATGGAACATGTGATTATGACGCAGAGGTACAAAGGAGCAGCGCGCAATCTCAGCAAAAAAGGAAGGAGTTGATATCTGGCGAAGTACAGACGGGCAAATCCCACAAAGGAAGGAGTTGATATCTGGCGAAGTACAGACGGGCAAACCCCAAAAAAGGAAGGAGTTGATATTTGAGAAGTACAGACGGGCAAACCCCAAAAAGGAAGGGGTTAATCTTTGACAAAAATACAAACGGACAAATCTCAGAATGGAAAGAGCTGATATTTAACAAAGACACAAAAGAACAATCTCAGCCAATAAGAAAAGAACCGATGTGTGTAACCTCAGTCGAAAAGGGAAAGAATCGATCCTCGGATACAAACGGCCCGCAAATAATAATAACAGGTCCATTAAGAAATTAGTATAAATTAAGGCCTAGTGAACAGGTAAAGGTACGCTTTTCCCACTAACCAATTACACCTCATATCAATCACTTTCTGACTTGAGCGTCGGAGTGCCTGCAGGTACCCCCACCCCCGGAGTGCAGACGACAGGGAGATCCAAGAGGAGTCCAGGGAGGAGTAGGAGGAGGTTCGACACATAGGGTTCTTGAGATAGTTTGGTTCCGCACCGAAATAGTATCGATCAGGTACATAAGCAAATTTCAAGTACCTAGCTCTAGATACCAATTGTTAGTTTTGAAATGGTTGAAATGCCAAAAAGGGGGGTTGAATTGGCTAGTTAAAAATTTAGGCTATCTTTAAAAGCTAAAAACCACCTTTAATTGAATTAATTCAATCACTAAGTTAGGATGCAAAAGCCATTGGAAAATATACTTTCAATCGGTTAAAAACAGTTAATCGATTGATTTTACTAGATAGATTCTATACTGGTATAATCAACCGACTGGAACAGAAAAACAGTTGACTAAAATACTAGGAAAAATGTAGAAATGCAGATTCAAGATTTGATCCAAGAATAATGCATAAGAATGATAAGGACAAGGTCTAACTGATTATGGAAACATGCTCAATGCTGCAGATGCCATCAAAATACTTAAGAATATGAAAAAGATGAATTAAACTCAAGTTCTTTAACCTTTAAATGATTATGCAAGAGAGAAGGGTTAGAGAAAAGATTGGATCACAAGATTTTTATACTGGTTCACTCAAACCTGAGCTACATCCAATTTGTCAAGGCAACCCGAGCCTGACTTTGCACTATTTCAAAAGATTTACAAAGTTTCCACTCTTACACTTTTAAAATAAGCAAAAACCACACACAAGACTCTTAAATCACACAAGAATCACACCAGCAAAGCAAGAACCCTCTTGCAAACCTGGAAAACCACCAAGCACACACACAAAGCTTGAGAAAGGTCAAACCTCAGTGGTAGCACAACCCTGCCTATCACAAACCACCTTCTCCAAGCTTCAAACAGAAGCCAAAAGCTCCAAGAATTGATCTAAGATCAATCTTCAACAACTGCAGTCTGAATGATCACTAAAGAGAGATATTTCATAGGTTTCCAGAACAGTTTCGCGCTATAAACTCATCAAGTTACCTCTCTTTCAAAAATCACAACAGTTATAGTCAAACTATTAAGAAATTCAATAGGTTAATTTCCAAATCAATCAGTTGATTTCACTTGACTTAAGTGAAATCAGTCGATTAAAAAATAAATCAATTGATTGAATAAGTCATAGTTTGAAACTACTGCATTCAACCTTTTAACTGTTAAAAAGCCATTTAGCAGATTAAAAGAGATATTTTAACTTGTTGAAAAAACATTCAACAGATTAAAAAACACAACAAAGACCAAATACATCAAATTAATGCTACAAGGTCTGCAATGTGAATTACAAACATCAAATACTCTTTCTTAATGATTTATCCATGTGGAGAGCACACGTTCCAGACTTGATCAACATGAATACCATCAAATCTCCTTATCTTCATCAATGTAGGCTTGATTCGAATGGTTTTAGGTTTTAGGTTAAAATGGTTTTAGGTTACGTCATAATCGTTCGAGTCAATCACATGTAAGGGAAGCTAATAATTGATTTAATTAATGATTTTTTTTGATGCAATTGTGGTGTAATTAGAATTGACAACCTGTATGTTGTGAATTGGTGAATTGATTGGTATTATTGAATGAATTGAGATGTGATTGTATTGTATGAATTTGGGTTAAATTGAGAAAAATGGAATCTTGAATCATAACTCTAATTGGTATTATCTTTCTCAGTTTAAGAACTATTTTAAAACTAAAAATCTATAATGGAAGTGCCAATTAGAGTCATGAAAAATAAGTAGCAAATTTCTCAAGAAAACCAGACCTGTGTTGTTTTCTGGTGTGATACTAAGCGTTAGGATCGACACCGAGCGCTAAAAAATGCGAGACAATCAGCGCTGAGAATCGTTTAAGCGGTGCCTGAGTGCTGAAAAATGTGAGACGATTGGCGTTAAGCGCATGCCAAGTAGTGCCTGAGTGTTGCGACCTTTGCAACTATGGAAGTGATTTTAAGTTCGGTGCTTAGCGGTGGAATCTGGCACTAAGCATTGGTTTGCCTTGTTTTACATGATTATTGTTTAGATCTTTTTGAATGCATTGAATGATTTTAAATGGATTTTTATAACTTTATCATTATGATATGTATGAGATTAGTGGATGTGAGCCTGTTTTGTGTGGATCATGGAAGAGTTTCACGAAGAAATTCTAAGTGTTGGTAAAGTAGTGTATGCAAGGACATAAGGACTCAGTTTTGGTTGGCATTCTGACACTCCAATAATCATTAAGGCTCACGTAGAGCATAATGAGTTATCTCATGAGGAGTAGTAGAAGGTCTTAGTCATTGGACTCAATAAAGTCCTAGGTGCGAAAGGAGACTTACTTGGTGTGTGATTGGGTGATAACCCCTTGAGGCCAAACTCTGTAGAGTTTGGGAATCATACACTGGTGCTAGCCACCAAGAGGTCGGACATCACTTGCATATATCCGAATAATTGATTCTAGAGTCAATTGCTGATATGTATTGGAATGTTTTCTATATAAGTTTGTGATAAAAAATGTTAATGTGGTTTTGCTCTAATTGAAATTTTCTTTAATTATCATTAGCTTACCCTGTATGTTTCGTGTTTGCTTGATCTTTTGGTTTATTCTTTACAATGATCACTTAATTGTGTGAGTAGAGGAAGTTGTAGGTGAGGAGGCTTCACGAAGGGTTAATAGTACGACTGGGCAGTAGTACATGGCCATGCTTATAAATAGATTTTTTTTTGCAGTTTATAGTTAGAACCTATCTATCTCTGTTCATAGTAGGCTTGTACATATAGTTATTGCTACTCAGTTTTGGATGGCTGTATAAGACTCTATATTAAAGTCCATGCTATCTATTTTGTGCTATCACTATATAATGCTTTATTTAGTAGTTTATAAGCTATTAAATGAGATGTTACATCTGGTGTGTGTATATATATATATATATTACGGATGTTGACTTCCATAATATATATATGTACCGAAAGTCAACTTCCGGTAATATCTAATATTTATGTTACTTGATATCCGGAAGTGTAAAATCTTTACCGGAATTCGACATTTGGAGGCAATTTTGGGGGTGAGATATGTTTACTCTATTCAAATGGTCAAAGAACATTTTTAAAATTTAAAAAATAGGTTAAAATACCTTTTTTGTCCTAATTTTCGTCAAGTTTTGTCAAATCAGTCCTAATTTTGTTTTTTTGCTCAAATAGGTCATAATTTTCGTCAATTTTGTTCAATTTGGTCCTTTTTTGCTAACTCCATTTAAATCATTGACGGCCATGAGCATTGACTGTCACGTGTCACTTTGTGATTTGTTTGAATTTTGTGAATTTTTTTGAATTTTTTAAAATTGTTTTGATTTTCATTTTTCATTTTTTTTTCAATTTTTTTAAATGTACACGTGTCAACCCAACAACGTGCCACGTGTCAAAGTCAATGTTTTATTTTTAATTTGGTCCCTATATTTGTTATTTTTGTTCAATTTAGTCTCAATTTTGTTTAGAATTGAGCAATTTTGTCCTTGTCGAAGATGAAACCAAATTTAATTTTTATGTAAAAGTTATAATGTAACACCCCATTTAAATAATAACCTTAATTTAAATGAAATGTCACACAGATAGAATGAGAAACAAAGCCATGAAGTGTAACGTTACTCCCTATTAATATCTAAAGACATCCAGGAAAAGATTTAAGGCACACCACGATGCTAGATACAAAGTGAAGTAAGAGATTGACAGTAAATCAAATAAATCCTAAGATAAAACAATACATGGGCCTCAACCCTAAATGATAGCTGGAATCCAACCCATGGAGGCTACGCAGTGGAATCATCGTTTCCCTGTTGACCACAGGTAGTTCTCGCATCTGTTCACATCAATAAATTGATGATCATCGCAAAAAGAGAAAACCACACATATAACACATACAACAAACAAATAGAAGGGCAAGCTAGAGCAGAAAACAATTCATCATACAGTTATATACATCTCCATAATCCAAAATGCAAATATCACCCATTCATGTTATGACTTGCACACAATACACTAAGACTTGAGACACGACTCATCTGGATACATATAATTAGTCGGATTCAGCGGATGCTTGCAATTGTGGTGGACTTCCCTGCTCTACCGAGCTAAATTGTTACAATGTCTCACCCCCCCCCCCCCACACACAAGGTTAGCCCTTAATGGGTTCCAGGCCTCCTACTACTCAGACCACTAGAGTTAGTACACTCTATGTGAGACTAACTAACTCTTTAGAGTGTTAGGATGCAACCTTACCTTGAATCCTTACTAAATTATATAGATGGGACACCACCATGAACTCCCACTAACAAGGGTCATGAAATTACGTCCCGACCAACTGAGGTACCACCATGAGATCTCACCTAGAGACTCATGGAATTACGCCATAACCAATGAGGCACCACCACGAAACTATCGTGGAATTACACCCTAACCACATACGAATCATATTCCACATCCAAGTATGTAAATTTTATGCATGCAGATCTCATGCCAACATTTATAACCAACCTTCATTCATATTCAATACCAAAGCCATACCAAACTCATCATTTTTAGCCCATGAATCATTCCATACATGCATCATGTTCAAATCATGTTTAAGCTCATCCATCATAAATCATAAATCATCTCACTCATGCATAATCACCCAATTCATGCTTTAAAAGTATAAACAATCCAAACATATGCCCAACATTTAAGGACAGAGAAGCAATAAAACAAAATGCATTCTCGCCTAGCTTCTCGCTCAGGCAGAAAGGTCTTGCTCAGGCGAGAGGGACTCTCGCTCAGGTGAGCTCCTTTCGCCTAGGCGAGAGCTCGACAAACAAGAACAATGGCCTTTTGCACTTTCTCGCTTAGGCGAGATCTCCTCGCCTGAGCGGGACATTCCCTCGCTCAAAATGACCTGGGCGGGACAAACTCGCTTGGGCGAGATTATCAGATCTCACCACTATTCGTACATGTAGCAACCATACTTTCATACCCACAACATAGAACAAAGCATTTTATCCAACCACAGTAGCATACACTTCATACAAACTCGAGGTAGATAAAAAGTAAGCAACAAATTTGAAAATACGAGGAACCTTAGCTTCCCTTACCTAGATAGACCTAGCCAAACGACTTCGACATTGAAACGAATGAGTATGAGAGTTCCCGGAGCAAATTTAGGAACTGAAAATCCTAATACATATGAGGCACAAGATTACTCCACAAAACCCTAACAGAAAACACAAAGAACCAAATCAGAGAGGAAGAGTATGGGTTGACGAACAACTTACGTGAGCAGAAACGAGGTCGAGCTAAACTTGAATCTGATTGAACTTCAAAACCCTAGCAGAGCTCTGGAGGAGAAAAGGAGGGTAAGTAAGGTGTTGTTTTGCCAGAATTACAAGAGTGGAAGAGGTTTGGCTGCCTTAAGGGCCTTGTACGCCCTATGGACCAGCCCTTAGGCCCATTAGATTGTGGTAGCCCTTAAAATAAAGGGTTAAAATGTAAGTGAGCCTTACATATAATGATATGAATTTTAATATATTAAATAAAAATATTTAATAAAAATTGTAAATTTTAATATAAAGTTAAATTTGGTTTCAAATTAGGAAGGTACAAAATTAGTTCATGTTAACAAAAGTTAGGACTAAGTTGAACAAAAATAACGAATATAGAAACCAAATTGAATATAAAACATTGACTCTAACACATGATACGCGGTTGGGTTGACACGTGAACATTTAAAAAAATTACAAAAAAATAAAAAAAAAGAATAATAAAGTGACATGTGACTGTTATTGTTCATGGTTGTTAATGATTTAAACGGTGTTAGCAAAAAAGGACAAATTGAACAAAATTGATGAAAACTAGGACCTGTTTGAGAACAAAAATAAAATTAGAACTGATTTGACAAAACTTGACAAAAATTAAGACAAAAAAAATATTTTAACCTAAAAAATATTTAGAGATAAAAAAAAAAAACTTAGAGGTGCAGGAAGAAATCCCCCATTCAAAACATGATGGATTGTTTGAAAGCCTAGATACATACAATTTCGGCCTTTATGTCCGTCCTTAGGTCCATATGTCCTATAAATAGTATTAACGTTGAGAGGCTTATTCTCAAACTTAATTCAACAACAACTCCGAATCTCCATAATATGGGGTTGATTCTAATAATGAATTACGAAGTTGGAAGAGAGAGAAAAGAAAAAATCACTTCCGTTACCAATAATGAATCTTTCTGACATTAGAGTTTTTGAGTTTTTGCTAAAACAAGTTTTATCAAAAACAAACTTTCAAGAAAAACTAAGCACACTAAAAATACTTTAATAAATTATAAGTACAGTATAATAATTTGTTTGATTATCCTTTTAGTTATCTTATTTATTTGATTTCACTATTAATAAAAAGTTTAACAAAATCTCTTAAAATCTAAAAATGCAGCAATATAATCAATTTTATCTCATTGGCAGTAAAATAATAACGAATATGTCAATTTTAATATACCAAGGATCTTGTTTGATTTTTAAAAGTTGTGGAACTTGATTCAACATTGAAAGAAAACATTTCTAATTTTTAAAAGTGAAGGACTTAATTAAGTCAAAAGAATTTAGATATTAAATTTTCAGTATTACATTAGTACTTGTTCATCGCAAGTGTAAGTTGAAATAGATATATATAATCTTAGTATTCAATACAAGGACTCAACATATTTTTTAGTAAAATAGTAAAAGAATAATGCAATAATGTGATTGTTTTTCCTCGTATAATAATATCATGTTCGTCACAATAGTAATTAAGTGAACAATTCAATGGCTACGTCGACCAAGAACAAGTCTCATCGCAACACCGCATCCGTGAGTCACGGCGGCAATAATGGCATGAAACATTTGTTTATGTTTAAACGCTTTCGCGTGTTATCTTTTTTAAAACAAAAAAACAAACTGAAGATCAAGAAACAACCGACCCTGACACCATACTTTCATACTTCCTAAGAAAGTGTTTTCTCGTATATTCATTTAATTAATTATTATTATTTTTATTTTTATTATTTGTATAGTATGTAACCCTTGTTTCACTTATTGACCCATCGGATGATTGGCTGATTAGTTAGGTGGATTGGTGAACAG
>Ga0209589_1006513_pt1 | contig 19280 bp, 9 predicted proteins | sample CowpeawhiteBW_FD_187525 | JGI IMG/M metagenome (GOLD analysis project Ga0209589, IMG submission 187525) | Root nodule microbial communities of legume samples collected from California USA - Cow pea white BW (SPAdes) (version 2) | ecosystem: Host-associated > Plants > Roots > Nodule | place: USA... | reverse complement strand
TTTTTTTTTTTTTTTTTTTTTTTTTTTTTTTGTATTTTCTTTGTTTGCTGATACGTGTTTCAGATTCAGGTTTTTGAGTCATTTATGCTTTCATTCAGTAAAGGCTGTCTTCTGCAGTCCTTTAACTTTCCATGTCAAGCAAATTTTTCTTTACTCCGAAGTGTTGTCAACCTTATTTGACACATATGAGTATATATAGATAGATCATGTATTTATACCAGGATTAAAGAGAAATGTGTACTTGAAAGAGAATTACTGTGATAGAAACAATATGAATAACAAATAGAATAGAAAAAATTTGAAATAACTCGGAGAAGCCAGAATGCTACTCTACCCTTAGACAAAAAGCCTTCAAACATTCCCTACTTATTTGATGCCTTATATTGTCCCATTGCATCCCTCATATCGTTTCATTCAGCTTGCTTCCCACACTCCCTTCACCATTAATCTTCTGCCACCTGTCCATTCTTGTTATTAGGAGGATCCTCTCATGCAGAGTCCTCCACCACCTCAATTCTCGTCCTGCTCTTGTTATTTCTGCCCCATTTATTTGGTGCACCTGAACTGGGGGTCCATCAGGACCAACAATGGGGTGCTAATGAATATGCAAGTTGTTAAATATTGATAACTATGGTCTGTTTTGTGTATTGCAGGAACACCTTAAACAAAGGGATTTGTCATTTGTATTCAGGTTACAGGTACCTAAAGCAATCTTATTGTTACTTTGTTACATATTCTTCTCTTAGACCTTAGGACAGATTTTTCCATTCTTGATGAAAAAGTATTCCAGGGATGGTATATTGGATGCATTCAACTTTTTAAAATTATATTCTAAAACTACTTGAGGGAATGTACTTTTTGCATATATTTTCATTTTTTTTTTGTTCTGGATGGACCTTTCCTTATTACTTTATTATATTGCTGGAGCATGTTCAGCCTGGATACTTCAGAAGTAGTTTTGGACATAATCCCTTTGATCTTCATTCAAGTAATGGTGATGATGTCTACCTCATTATATGATGCAAAAAACAGCTTCACCTTTGCCAGTGCTAACTGTGTTTTCAGTAGGTCATGCAATATAGAAGTTTATATTCCCTTGTGCAAGAATACAATTTTCTTGCTGCTGGTTAACCTATGTATTGATTTTCTTTCATATGAGAACCAATGTGTCTGAATATTTACAACAATGCATGCACTGTTTAGTGGAGTGGATTTGGAAAGAAAGGAAAGGATATGATTGATGTGTTTGGACTAGAGCCTTTTTTCTTGATGCGAATTTGAGGCCTAAGACCTAGTTTAGGAAGGTATGCCAAAGTGCATGCCAGAAAGTAATCCAGGATAATTCCTTAGGAGGCTAGGATGAAGGCACTTGTTGTCAATTAGCTAGGCTGTACTTTATGTGCATCATTTGCTTTGTTTTCTTTCCAAATCTACCATAACAAACATTGCCTTGATTATTTTTTTATGTTGAAATTGCATCAGTTACCTCACAGTGTTACTTTGTTTCTTTGTTTGTTACTTTAACTTCGAAGGGTGCTGACAACTCAACACTTTATGGGTGTTGTGTCTTAGTTGAAGAACTAGTGGAAAAGCCTTCTGGATTGGTTTCTCTGATTTCTGATAAGCAGCCTTCTTCCTCGTCTTTGAGACGACATATACTAACCACTCAGAGATGTTACTGCATTCTTTCAAGGCTTCCAGCTTTTGAATTGCACTTTGGTGTATTGAATAGGTAGGTATCTGTAATCAAGAGTCAGCATAAGGAACCTAGACGTAGAAAATATTTGCAATTTCTTTGTGCTCTTTAATTTAATAAATTTTGGAAGGATGGTCAGTATAACAGTAAGATTTTTTGCACTCCTTGTATGCATCAAAACAGTGAAAAAAGTCAAGTGTTAGTCTGTAATATATTCGTATATGGTAAAATTTGCAAAATTGAATTGTCACTGTGATCAACTAAGTATATTAACGTGAAGATAAAAACATACGGTAAAATGAATATTTGCATTCCATTAAAGTAATGCATTACAAAACTGTGGCAATTTATGCTCTCATAACAGGATATTTAAAAAGTGTCAGCATATTTACTTGCCACCTAGGGCAGAATATGCACAAATACACATGCACGTACTTGTACACATCTTAAAATGGTTTGCTGCCGGAGAAAAAGGAAAAAACCGCTTCTTCATGCCCAAAGATTAGGTGAAACAAATAAATGTAATGGTTGGTTGTAATTAGAAAGTACAATCTTTCCAGGAGCTACGATGTAGTATGTTGTGGCAAAAATCTGGTTGTGTATAATGAGGACTCAACTTATAAATTGAGGATCTTTATTTGTTGTTTTTCTTGCTCCATGCCCTTCATCATCAGATTTCAGATGCTTGTATGAAATATGTTTTCCTTTTTTCATGTGATTGACATGCTGTTTATTAACCGTATTTGGCTGAAATATTTGAATTATGGATAGTATGTGCTCACACATTTTATTCTAATGCATGATACTTAAAATTGTTTACTTTCTAACAAATGAGAAATATGGTTGTATGATTTTTGCTCATTTTATTGTGCTAATATCTTTGTAGCATCTTCACTCAAGAAAGGCTAGAGCGGTTGACAAGAAGTGTTGGAGATTTAAATTTAGAATTTGATGAAGGTAATAGCTTAAAAGAAGAAAATCCAGAGGGCTACTCTGAGAGTGCTTTGGTGAGTGATGGACCAATAGAAGATAGACTTGGTGGAAATCCAATAATTTCTCCATTGAGAGCGGGAAATTCTACACCTGAAAACATCGTGGATGATGGTCAACCAAAGCACCTAGTGGTTGATGGGGAGCTGCAGACATATAAGGAGAGAATCAACTATGATGATGTTTTGGTTGCTGATAATGTAACAGATAGTACAGCAGCCAAAGAAGATTCTGGCCCTACAAATTCTGAAAATAGTGATCAGTATGGAGATGCCTTTGCTACAAACAAACAGTCAGAAGACAAACATTTACCTAATGCTATTCTGCCCCTCCTGCGCTATTGCCAGTATGAAAGCTCTGAATCTTCCTGCAGGTTCATGTCACTGGGTCTTAGTTTTGTTAAGAAATATAATGTCTTCATTGTGGTTTATCTTCTGTTGGAGTGAAATGCCCCTCTTCCCTCCCATTTTTCTTCTTATTTTACTTTGTAGTACCTGCTTGACAGACATGCACAGGGATTAGAGTGCTCTTTTCCTATTTATGTCTTTGCTTTATATGTGTTGCTGTTGTGATTTTTTGTGCAAAGTTATCTTATATTGGACAATTTCTGTCAATGAAATAATTTTCTCTTTGTTCTAGGGGATTCATCTTAATCAGATGTTCTGATTCCTGCCTTTTATGCAGTTTTCAAGGATCACCTTGTGAAGACAGAAATTTTAGGAGTGATGTTGATGATAATGAGACAGAAGAAGCATCTTTCTCCGGCCAAGAAGATTTAAATGACTTAAATGATATTCTTGAATGGGCAAAGGTTTGTAGCTTGATGAGCACCTATATCTGTTTTTGCCTTGTTAGTCACCATTCTTTGTTATATTTTGTAGCTGATGGTAATTTATCAATTTCCCAGGAAAATAACCATGGACCACTACAAATTATAAGCGAGTACTACCGTTTAAGTTACCCTGCCAGGGGCTCATCAGTTATATTTCATCCTCTGGAGCACTTGCATCCCTTGGAATATCAGAGATCAGCTGAGTCAGTTCTTCGTCTTGCTGGCTCAACAGTTGATTTGAAAACGTTCAGTACTGGTCTGGAGCTAGTTGATGTATGTTGTCATGATAATTTTTTAGTGGAAGAGTCTGCTTCCGTTACACTTCAGATTTGATGTTTTCGTATAATGGAAAATACTTTGTTTCATAGTCACATTGATACAGTACTTCATTGTTGTTTGTTAATATCAGGCACATATTGCTCTTGTGGTGGAAGAGGCAAATGCACTATCTGTATGGGCTGTAGCTTGCTTGTGCGGTACATTGAGACTTGAAAATGTATGTTTTATGCTTTTTTCCAAGACATTGAAATCTATTTTGTTTCCATATATATATTGCATGTATCATCATGCTTGATTTCCAAGTGAATGAATTATTAATTCTTTCCACAATAGATTTAGTGGCATAAGTTCAAGCTTGAGCTTATATGCAGGTTGATCCATTATGGTTTTGAGTGGGAGAAGTTACCATTATTTCAGCATCTATCTAATTTGTGGATAAGCCTTTTATAACTAATTTTTAGAGATATGATTTGATTGCATTAAATAGGGAGATTGATATGATATGATTTGATAGAGAAATATCTTAGGTCATCTCCATTGCAATAGTCATTATATGAGGTTTTAATTTACTTTTTATGGGTTTCATCGTGCTAAATTACTTTTAAGACATCTTTGCAACTTTTACTTCAATGGAAGAGTCTCCTAAGATCCACACTTTAATTAATGTTTTATATGGTTGTTAATGTTTCCTAGACAACAAAAATAGTGTTTTATTCCTATGACATTTGTTCTTATTTAGGACTCGGAATCTTAAATTTTTTGTCATATCTACATACCTTAATAAAGAGGTCTTATAAGATGCAAGTCTTAAACTTATGACCTTGGGTATAACTTCTACAATGGAGATATTCTTTCTAAACATTTCCCATTATTAGATATTGATTTTGTTCCTTATTATTGTTTTTTATTCATTATAAATAAGTATATTATTCATTCTATTCCTTCTCGGTTTGTCTCTTTTCAACATGATACTATAGCGGTACAATCCTCCAGCACTTGTTTTGTCTCTATCCTTCCAACATGGTATTTAGAGCCTAACGAGAAGGAAACTCAAATCCATGATGCATGTTCATGACAAATACACTCTTCACCACCTGCATTATTGTTCATCATTGATGACCTTCCAGTGAACTTTTATTTTTCCAGCGGGTACTATTTACTGCTGACTTTTTTAAGCAAATATTACTTATTATTAAGAAATGAACTTTAAGCCTAACTCAACCCCATAAAATCAGTTTGTAAGGTGAGGTTTGCATTCACTTACATACTATAAATTCGCCTTATCTCTAGTCTATGTACACTGAGGTATATACATCTTGAGCATGAGACTAGATATTAAGGGGTGTTCTGATAGTGGGTGGCACAATAGACTCAACAAACAACAAATCTCCCGATAGCGGTTGGTACAATAGGCTTAAGAAACCACAAATCTCGCTCGGATAAACTTTAATCTATGACTATGATATCATGTTAAGAATTAAGAAGTGCACTTTAAACGTAACTCAATCCCACAAAACCTGTTTATGAGGTAAGGTTTGTATCCACTTACATATTATAAATTTGCCTTATTTTTAGCCAATGTGGGATCTCCAACACTTATCGTCAATGTTTTTGCAGTAAGTATTGTTTACTATTAACGTTTCTCTGTAGAGTATAGTTTACAACCAATGTTTTCTGGTGAGTACTTTTTACCACTAATGTTTTTCCCGTGAACACTGTTCACCGCAAATGTTTTTCTGTTAAATATTGTTTATTGCCAAGCTTTCTCAAATAATACTGCTGCTATCGATGTTTTTGTTTTCTGGCAGCCATTGGACTCTCCAAGCAGTTTCTGCTCAATAGAAATTGGCACGCCCTCTAACATGTCTCTAACAAGCTTGACTAATGATATATATGCTTTACCTTGAAGAAAGGGTTAAAGTTATCATTTGTCATTATCTACCTTATTGATTCCAACAACCAACTGGCTCAATAGCAAATGGCATGCCATCTAACATGTCTAACAAGCTTGACTCATGATATATATGCTTTATCTTGAGGAAAGGGTTAAAGATTAATTTGTCATTATCTACCTTATTGATTCCAACAACCAACTGGCTGACATGATTCTCTCAAGACATCTTGTGTTAATGACATTTGTAACAAGATTGTCTCATAAATAATACATATGCTCCTGCTTGAGAGGGAGTGTTAGAAATATGATTTGATTACATTAAATAGGGAATATGATATTATTTGATAGAGAAATATCTTATCAAAATATTTTCCATTATTAGATATTGAGTTTGTTCCTTATTATTGTATCTTTTCTTCATTCCTTATTATTGTATCTTTTCTTCATTATAAATAAAAATATGTGTGTGCTTAACACAGAATTCAGTATATTTCTTCTCAGTTTCTCTCTTCTCAACATGGAATGATATCATCCTCCATTATTTGTGTTCAAAACATTAATCCTTTGAAAATTAGTATGTTATCTGTGGAGTTACTTCTTTGTTATCAAATGTTCCATATTTAATTTTAAAACCTTGTATGCATTGTTAGTTTGATCACCTCTACTATAAGTTAATTAGAGGCACAATAATGCCTTTCCTAAAGTTGTAATGTTGAGCTCAAAGTGTAATAGTTTCATAATGCTTATTTATTGAGTTTTACAATTATGAGTTGGTTTAATTGTTTGTGTCCCTTCTGCACCCTGCAGGTGTTAACGTTCTTTGCAGGAGTTCTGCTAGAGAAGCAGATAGTTGTTGTCTGTTCTAATTTGGTATGTCTTGTACTTAAATCAAGTTTGTATTGATCATGTGCAGTTATTGGTTATGTATGTGGTCCTTTGGTGACATTATTGTTCCCATGTTGACAGGGGTCCCTGGTCTATTGGGAACAGTAGTAATTATATTTTTATTTTGGTTTCTTGTCATTGTTGTCTTTGCGTGCAAGCTCTTATGCATATGTTGTTACTCATTTTGCATTTTATTTTGAATGTTAATGCCTTGCATATGATTTGATTATCTTGCAACAGCATTCTTATCCTCTTGTTTTACTGATTAGTCACTCTAACAATTAAACAAGTATGTCTATAATTCTCTTGATTAATATGCACATCTTTGCTTCACACTCAATCTTTAAGGAGACAATTTGGTAAATATAACTGCAAAGCTCATTTATATTCTTTCTTAGTGCATATTAGAAATAGTTTTACTGGTTTGATTTATAATTCTTATAATTTTCTTTCATGATCAGGGAATCCTATCTGCTTCAGTTTTATCAGTTATTCCCCTAATCCAGCCTTACCGGTGGCAAAGTCTGCTAATGCCAGTTTGATTTCTCTCTTTTCCCTATTAAAGTGAATGAGTTATTACTTTGTATATTTCACCTTACGGTATTTGACGAGAACATGTTCTTCCAGGTTTTACCAAATGACATGCTTGACTTTTTAGATGCACCTGTCCCTTATATAGTGAGTATTTAGTTATTGGCTTTAACTAATAAGAATATTATCTTCTTGAAGCAAGGCCATCAGGTTGCTTTTTGCATTTTGAAATATTTTGTTCTTTGAAAAACAGGCTCCCTTGCACATGTCAATTTATTACTTGGATATTGATATTGGATGTATTGCTTTGAAGCTGGTCAAACTTTAGTATTTCTTTTCATACATTAGAAGAAACCATTAGATTTGCTATTCAAGAGTGCTTTTCAAATTTGGTTTTAAGTTCAACTTTCTTTTTTTTTATTTAATCTTTTCATTGATGCTTCCATTTGTGATGTCTCTGACTGCCAACAAAATTAATTTCTAGGTTGGTATCAGGAACAAGACTAGTGAAGTTCAGTCAAAGTTTACCAATGTCATTCTAGTTGATGCTGATAGAAACCAGGTAAAAATAAATCCTCTTTATCTTAACAATTGTGAAACAAAACACTAGTATGCATCATCTTTTTTTACATTTGTGAAATCATTGCTTGCAATGAAGGAAATCATTAATCTGCATATCGTTTGTTAATTGTGCCACTGTATTGTATTGTTTTTTTCTGTTTTCTTATGAAATACAAGTTCATAAATCTGCTAGCAAATTGACATTTTGTGTAATCATGTAAATAGGAAAGAATAATATTTTAATTAGAGAACAGTATATTCTTGTAATTATCCTTGTATTTATGACACCTAGTATTAATATATGTTTTTTTGAATAATCCAAATAGACGCAATTCATCAAATGTTTCTCTCTTTACAAATAATTAGGGAATAGATAGGGTAGCACTTGGTAGAAAAGATGGGTAAAAGAACTCGACTTTTATGGTTTGGGCATGTGGAGGGAATTTGTCTAAGCTCTAGTAAGGAGAGTAGTTCAAATGGAGGGTAGCTTAATTGCTAGACCAAAAGGGAGACGGCTGAAAACTATATGTAAAACCATTGAGAAGGACTTACCGGCCAATGATGCTTACAAAAATTCTTAGAATGCGGGTCAATGCCTAGCTCAACCCACAAAATTGACTTATAACATCATTTTATTATATATAATCTTTTCGTCACTTATATATATCATCATTTTATTATATTTTTACTTCATATGAAATCTGAAATACATCTCCTTTTTCTAAAAACTAGACATCTTGAGTGTGAGACTAAATATTTTATAAGTGATTCAATAGTAGTCCGATAGCAAGTAACATGATAAACTCAATAATAGTTGCGAAGATAGACTCTTATACTATCTTAAAATGTTAGTTTTGGACTTAATCATATCTTTAGAGTTAAGTTTGTGTTTTATTAGACTAAGTAGTGTGGCGTTTAGGTTGATGAGATTTGGTTGAGGCAATATTCAATTTTAGTAAGTTCATAATTTAATTTGAAAGTTTGATCTAGTCAAACGATACTTCGTATGCTGACCATGTAATGGGAGAAAAAGAATTAAAAACCTGGAGGCTGCAGCTAAAGCTTAGGAATAGGTGAAGTGTTATATATGTTGAACATTTATATCCGAAGCTCCCAGGGATTTGTCATAGGTTTGGAGATCACGGAAAGAGCTTTTCTAATTGCTTTTTTTTTTTTTATTTATTTCCATAATTATGAGAATACTAGCCATTTATTTTCATTTACAGCACGATTATTTGTTTTTCATGTGATTGTCTGATAACATCAGCGTAGACACACATGGTTTCTTATCACATTGCTATTCTGTTGAAATAGGTGAAGTCACCAACAATACCACAATTGCCAAGACAGAAAGAGCTAGTCTCTTCTTTACGTCCTTATCATTCAACTCTTGTAGGAGAAAGTTACTTGGGTAGGAGAAGGCCAGTATATGAATGCACGGAAGTGCAGGTGTGTCCATTTTAATGAAATAACCATTATCCATTAGTACTGTTCTTGATTTCCTTTTTATTGCTCTCCATCCTTCTCATTCTCCACTTTTGGTCACCTTTGATATCATGATTAGATTATTGATAATTACACATTAGTCATGCTTACATGTACTTTGTCAAAGCAACTTAATATTTTGCAATAAACAATTTATACAGGCTTTTAGCAGTTCATCATTGGTTATGCATCCTCAGATATATCTAATTTTTCGGTTGTTTCCACATGTCACTCTAGGCAGTGTCAAATTGTGTCAACATTTTAATCTGTACTCGTGTGTTAATTTTCCTACAGATTGAAGCTGCAAAGGGATTCCTTTCGGTGTTAAGATCTTACTTGGATTCTCTTTGCTGTAACATCCGTTCTCACACGATCACCAATGTACAATCCAATGACGATAAGGTTTGTATTTTGGTCTCACCAACAAATCAAGTTACACAAGTTGATATTTATCTTAATTGTTCTAACCTCTGGTAAAATAAGGATTTGATTGAGAATTTTAATTTAAAACTAACCTGTACTTGGTCTTACTTTTATGCATTAAAAGGGTGTCAATTATGTATTACGTGGTAAATCCCTGTTATGAAATGGTTAATTTTTAACTGTAATTTTAAGTTACTTCTTACGTATAACTAAAAACAATAGTCTGTTTTTAGTGAAACTGTTTTCAATGAATACCTTAATTTACTCTTAATAGTCTTTGTTGTTGGTGACAAGTTCTGTGATATGAATGACCCAAAGCCTAGATTATCTGGAGGCTGCTAGATAAACTTGGGTGTACTAAAATACATAGATAGAAAACAGTAATTGAAACAAGATTATATATAATTTATTTATTTTAAACTGAAATTTAAACAATGGTTTGCTTTTAAAATAGCATATTTTTGTAAATATTAGGAAGATCTGTGACTATGGTTTGTACCTTCAGGTATCATTGCTTCTGAAGGAGAGTTTCATTGATTCCTTCCCTTACCGGGATCGGCATTTTATGAAGGTTTGTATCTTCTTGAGCTTACAATCATACCTTATGCTTACTACGTATGCCAATTTTAGTTAAATTTGCTAGTATAAGTTCAAAATGATCAAATGATGAAAATTGACTTGCAAATTCTCTCTCTGAATATATGCATAATCTCTTTTCTCTTGGCTGCGTCATTTAGTAGATAAACATTTCTATATTTGATAATATATTCAAACTACTAATTCAGTTTTTTGTATTTTCTCTCTCCCCTTTTTGTGCTAAACAGCTTTTCGTGGATACACAACTTTTTTCTGTACATACAGACCTTGTTCTCTCTTTGTTACAAAAGGAATAGAGTTGCCATGCAGAATATTTTGGTTATATTATGTTATTGTTTCGTTTCAAGGTTGAACGCAAGTTCATTGTTGTATAATTTTTCTATGTTGAGTTAAATTTTTCTCCCTTGGGCTCTATGCGTCTGCGGTATTTGTAAATATTAATTTGATTGTAGTATTTGGTCATGCACCAATACGAAAAGTTATGATTGATATTACTAAATTTTAATCTATTGCAACCAATGTTTTATGCTCTTAGGTTTAAATGATTTGGTTGCTGTTTGTTTTTGTGAGTTCAAGTACCATATTACCTGGGAATCACTTACGAGGTGAAGTTTGTTTCATTTTAATTGACTAATTATCTTATTTGTGAAAACCAAATGTTTGTCCTACTTTTATATTTCTTTACTCTTCTTCTAATATTGAATTAATGAGTTATTAAATTTAATAATTGAGTGTTTTTCACACATTTAATTATTATTGAATCAGTATTATGTCTTCTGATACACTGATAATCTTATAATAGAGACATTTTTATCTCATTAAATTTTAATAATTTCAAGAACACGTTTGCAACATTAATTTCCTTCAATGGTAAATTTTTAAGCTCTTCTTTTCTTCCTTTTTATTTATTCCACCAAGTTTTCTCAAATTTTCTTCCTTTCTTCCTTTTTTCCTATATAACCTCTTTTTCCTCTTCCTTTCTCGGGAGAGACGAGAAAAGGGTCAATATATTTCTCATAATCCAACTCCAAACGACCATGATGAGAAAGTCAAGGGTAAAGACTTTTTCCGACAATGAAACACACCTCAGCAGAGTGATTTTTTTATATTTATTTTGTAGTTTTCTTATTTAGACTTAGATCTTTACTTGTGTGTAACTTTTTTTTAATTTGATTGTGATATCGTGGTTTTGATGTGTTTATGATTTTTTTTTTCCATTTTGATATGCTTTATTCACCATGTTTTGGTTTATTATTTTATTCTTTATTTCAATTATTCTTCTTCGTAAGACTCGCCAAGAAAGAAAATAAAATAATGTATATTTCATTTATAAAATATAGTAACTGGAAAAAAAATTAAACAATTTGAATGAGCACTTCACCTTCCTCCAACAATAAAGTTAGTTGAAGCAACTCCAAACAATTGTGATGTATCATCTCCACATGCTATGAAGGTGTTGTAATCATATAACCATATAAACCTTTTATTTATTTGCCGTCTCTTTTTACTTTTTTTTTTCACTTTATTCAAACAAATTTACTTTCACTTCTAATTTTCTTCCTTTCTATCATTTTCAATTCTCTTACTTTTCATCACCTCGTCCAAATCTAACATCACTCCCAACCAATACCTTGTTGGTTTCAATGAAATCTTGTAAAACGAACATGAGTAAACTTCTGAAAATACTTCTATAAAATGTTTCTTTGACAATAAAGCTTAATAACAAGTAAGTAACTGTCAGTCACACCTTTAACCAAACATGGTAATCGAAGAGGGGTAACTAACAAGTTTGAAAAGTTGGTGGGTTAAACAAAACCCTTTTTTAACCTTGTTCCTTTTCGTACATTGAACAAAAATTTCAAACCAGAATACTTAGTTAGGAGCATTACCGAAACAAAGGTAAGAAAAACAAACCCTGGAATGTTTTGATCATACGAACTTTAAAGAGATGAGAAGAAGATAAAAGGTCTGCATTAAAATTGAAGGTGTTGTTGAATTTGAAAAATAATATGCAGAATTTAAAGATGGTGAATTCGCAAATGGAAGTGGGGACATGAGCAGTGTTGAGAAAGCGTGGGTTGTGTGGACTGAAGAGGGTGGTCCAAGTCGAAGATGTGGCAGTTCAGTTTGTGTTTGATTCTAAACCAGAATGCTACAGCAAAGATGCCGGGATTTGCCCTTCTGGCTGTTACATTAATGGAAACATTTGATGTGTCTCTGCTTCCGACCTTTTACTTCTTAAATGTGTCACCGTTTCAAGTAACTTGGTAGTTTTGTGGAGCCTTGATTAACCATTTGTACTTACTGATTATGACCATCACACTGCAAAATATCAACAAAAGTACATGCCATGCTTATACACCTCACTCACCCTCTCTGTTTTCATAAAGTGAAACAAACAATACAGTGTGTTGCTACCACTTTCTTTCTCTCGTTTATAAAAAAGATTTCAAGAAATTTGTTGCAAATCCTCTGCTTCCCCTTTTGTTTCACTCAAATGCACAGATTAATACTCATATTTTGTATATTTCTGTGAAAAATGTTATTCTGTTTGAAGAAAACTAAAGGGTGTATAATGCAGTATATGACAGTAAGATTTTGTAACAGTTCACTCTTCCTTCTGAATTAGTTATTTACTTGGCTATTACCATAAAACAACAAAAATGGAAAAACTTCACTTGACATTTGCCAAGTTGGTAGATGGAGTCAAACATCCAACAACCTAATAAATTTTGGCTGGTATTTTTTTCTGATAAATGATTTACACATGTATTTGTTGGTTTGTTGAAGTGGGGTTTGGGTTTACTTTGTTTTTCTTGATTATTTTGACCAAAGAAAAACTGTTTCCAACCAAAAGGGTAGCAACTTACATTAATATTTGCTAATAAATGTTATGATTGAATCCTCTAGCTGACATCATCAATTTCAAATGTTAATATTCATAAAGCTTCTTCAACTGTTGGTGAGGATAATGAATGCTGTTTTGCTAACATGTCATGGAGTTATCAAAGGATATTCTACCCTTTTGACAACACTACAAAATAATACTGTCAGAAGAAAAAAAAATTACATGACATGTATGGTTTAGCAGTGACCTCGCAGCTTTCACTTTGCAAGTGTTAACGTATACAAAAAATACAATATTTTGTTATGTGCAATATCATCTTCTGTTCCAACACAACACGCTTCTTATATCAGCATAAATCTGAGAGGGTGTGTTTATGACAGTTAAGCAGCAAAGTACTTAAATTTGTTAGAATTTGAAGGAAGTGTGAGTACCTAACAAAGGTGAGGTAAAAAGAGTTACATGGTTATATGAAGTTATGGGGTAAAATGGAGTATTAAATTAAGAGGGAAGAGAGAACAGAGAAAAGTACATACGTACGTACACACAATGCGGATATTTTCTTTTCTTTTTCTTTTGGTTGGTTGAAATGAAGTGTTGTACAAAGGTAGAGACAATGTGTTTAGGCAATTGTGTTTACTGGGGGGATAAAAATCGTGCAATTGTACTGCGAAACTTACAACACAAGAATAGCTCCAAAGGTTTTAATGCAACCAAACAACATAAATAGTGATGCCAATCTATGTCTCTAGTTTTACTTGCGTAGTTATGTGTCCCCTTTTCGGTTGAATTGGTTTTGCTCCATCAAAACTTGTGTGACCTGGACCATATGTGTTTGGCTAGCTAGACCAACACTATTCACCTGCTTTTGGTTGCAATCTACATTCACATTGTAGTCTTCTGCAACGCTTAAGAAGCGAGCATCAGGGCACAGTGGTAGTACTTAGCTTAGTTAGCACGTGTTTCCAACAATTTGCTCTCATTGATTAATTTATGCTGCTTATGAAACTCAAACAATGCTCCTTTCTGCCATTTTCTTCTGTCTTGCATAAAACAGAAAAAAGGTGGCATATCGCATATTTAAGCATGTGATGGCCGTTTCGGTTTGAGTACGGGTGGACATATAAAGTTTGGTGTTTTGTTTTCTGTGTAAATTTTCTAAGGGAATGATCTTGAACTTCCAGGGTAAACGGAGGATCAAGTTCTAATACCAAGTCACTGAATAAAGTTCACAGCATCTGAGCACTAACCACTGTAAGTACAAATAAATATTTGGAACTTGGATTCCCTAAGTACCCTTGCTTTAACAGAACCTCCAACTTGTTTCAACGGAACCAGCAAAAGGACAACACAAAATAACCCCAGTTAAACAATATCCACACACCTGTAAACAATGTAAGCAAATTTGTTTTATTTTTATTGAAAAATGGTTCTAGCTTTCTCTGTGCATCTTTCATTTTCTACATTTCTCGAATGGAAAAAGGTCAAATTGTAAGTGGGAGGGTCTGAGTCTGAGGTAAAGGAACAGAAAAAGTAAATGAGTTAGTAGCAGTAAAAGCTCCAACCGTACAATCTTCTCAGACAGGCATTGGCTTCAGACACCAACGCTTAAATAGTTTCATATACAATAATACCAATAATAACTATTTCCTCTTTTGTCTTTAGGACCTTTTCTTTCTCTCTCCTTTAGTTTATGGATTTCCGTAAAGATGTCAGAGACAAGGGCTGCCAGAGAGGCAGCTTAGTCGCAGAAGCAGTAGCAACAGAGAGGTGCAGTCATAATAGGAGCTGAGAGAGAGAAAGAGAAAAAAAAAGAAGAAAAAAGTGTTTGTGTGTGTGTGTGCGCATTTGTGCATTGGCATGCAGCTATGTAATCAGAACCATTAGTTTATTACTGTAACACAATGGTTCCTGAAATAAATATACCTACTCTACACCAAGGGGCAAATGTAACAAACAACAAGCAATAACCCCATAAACACTCTCCTCTCCTCACATTTCTCCCCAACCTGAGAGCCCTGAACCTGAAACTGTCCTCTCTTTAACTACACTGTGAGGTCTCAGTAGCTTCTGTTTCATTTGTTACTATCACTCTTCACCCTTTGTGCTCTTTGATTCCTTTTTACTCTTTTCATTTTTCCTGTTCTTTCCCATTCCCTCTGCTTGATCATGAATGGAAGGAACAGGTTCCCCTTCACTCCTTCCCAGTGGCAAGAGCTCGAACACCAAGCCCTCATCTACAAATACATGGCTTCAGGTATCTCCATCCCCCCTGACCTTCTCTTCACCATCAAAAGAACCCACTTGGACTCTCCTCTCTCCTCCAGGCTCCTCCCTCACCACTCTCAACACTGTAAGTCCATCTTACATTTCTGCATAATACTCTCCACAAAGTTTCAACTTTTAATCTCTCTCTCATACACACACTATTTAGACCCTCCATCACTAACATCGTCATTATTGTATTCTCCATACCTAAGGTTTTAAAGAATCATTTTAGTGCCTAGATCAAGGTTTTCGAGACATGCAATTGCAATTCTATTTATCTATAATGTCTTGCAACATCAGCTATGATGTCTTGAAAGATTCTTTTTGTGGATGTTTGTGTTGATTCTGGTTTGTTTGGTGTGCATGCAGTTGGGTGGAACTATTTGCCGATGGGATTGGGGAGGAAAATAGACCCTGAGCCAGGTAGATGCAGGAGAACAGATGGAAAGAAATGGAGGTGCTCAAAGGAGGCTTATCCAGATTCAAAGTACTGCGAGAGGCACATGCACAGAGGGAAAAACCGTTCAAGAAAGCCTGTGGAAGTTTTGAAAACATCACCAACGACAGCAACAACGATCACAGATGCCTCAACCCCCACAATCTTATCAATCACCAAAAACAGTCCTGCACTCTCTCCAACCACTCATTCTCTCTCTCATGACACTTACCATCACCACCACCCTCAACATTCCCCCCACTCCTTCCTCTATCATCATCCTTCAAGACCCTCTTCCGGTGTTGCTTTGTCATTTCAAGACAACAGTGCCCCCTTGTTTCTCGACACTGCTTCTTGCTCTCAGAATAACAACACTGACTGCAGGTTCTTTTTTCTGATATCTAAAAGCTGTACTACTTCACACTTACATATATATCCACACACATAACATAGCTCTTCTTTACATAACATCTCAACAAGTACTTGCAGCAGAAAATAAATCAAACATCTATCATGTTTGGTTCGTCCAAGAGATTTATATCTTTTCTTTTTTTGCTAAATGAACATGATGCTGCTTTTTCTAATTAGTTTACAGACACTTTAAAGTTAACATATTTATTATAGAAATTTTAGAATCCGGAAAGAAATTTGATTCTGTTATCTTTTTATAATTTAGACCAACATGTAAGTACTTATTATCATTGAGTGATATGTGAGTGATTCTCCTTTTGTTCTTGGAAAAGGAACAGGTATGTGTATGGACTGAAAGAGGAGGTGGATGAGCATGCCTTCTTCACGGAACCTTCTGGAACAATGAGAAGCTTCTCTGCTTCCTCGATGGAAGATTCATGGCAACTCACACCACTGACCATAAGCTCTTCTTCCTCATCGAAACAGAGGAGTTGCTCTGGTTTGTCCAACGACAACAACGAGTACTCCTACCTGCAACTTCAGAGCCTCAGTGGCAACAACTCAAAACAGCCCCAGCAAGATCAGGGTTGCTACATATCAGGAACTGGCAGTGATATAAAGTGTGAAACTTTCATGAAACTTGGGAAAGAAGAACCTCAGAGAACTGTTCATCGGTTCTTCGATGAATGGCCCCCGAAGAGCAGAGGATCATGGCTAGATTTGGATGACAAATCATCCACCACCCAGCTCTCAATTTCCATTCCCACTTCTTCCCATGATTTTGCAACTTTCAGTTCAACAACCCAACGAGGTAATGAACAATGACTATGACTGTGTGTGTCTTTCTTGTTTTTTCATGATGGGGTCATAAGTGGCTTGGAAATTATTTATGAGTGGCATTTTTTGTGTTTGCAGATGGTTGAGTTAAGCTTTGAATAGTGGGGTCCTTCAGTCCTTGTACTTGAATCAAAGACCAATAATGTACTTACATGGTGGGGTTCACATTATGTTGTGATTTGTGAGGTCTCTTTAATATTGCTCCCCCTTTTTCTATCTGTTTTCAAATGTTGTTCAAGTTTATATGTGTTTCCATGAAGGGATCCAATGTGTTTGTGTGCTATTTGCTTTCCATGTTGTTCTTCTTTCTTTCTTTTTGCTCTCTCATTCTCTCATTGACTACCCCATTTTCTGTTATTGTGGTTTGAGCTAACACTCAAAGACAACTCCTTTTTTTGCTTATTCATCATTCTCTGCCTAAGTACAATGTTTTGGGTGCTTTATGGTCCCAGGGATTTCCCTGTTTCTCACTCTTTCAAACTTGTTCTTTCAAATCTTTCATTACATATATAATTGCACTGAAGTTCTAACTCTAATCACAAAATAACACCGACAGAATCCAGTATTATGTTTAAGTTTTGGTGAACAAATAAGACGCATTTGTTTGTAGAAACAAAATGAAAAGGTTTGGCAAAAGTGATTTTGTGATTTTGGTTAAATTCATTTGGTTGGTGTTTTTGATGGGTTGAATGATTAAGGTGGGGTGCATGTGTCACTGTTCTGTGTGGACAACATCCCAATGAAATAGTGAGATGAGAGAGGAATGATAGTTACATCAAAATAACTACATTGTGAAATTGTAAAATGCACTGTTTAATGGGAATAAATTCATTAGGTACTGTTATTTTTGACGTATAACAAATTTGTACACATAGTTTACCTCTGTTATTTTATCTTTTAATTTCTTTTTTTCTTACAAATACAAAAATTAACTTTTGTAATAATTAAAATATCCCTAAATATAAATTACCAACTTGTGCAAATGTTGTAAAGAAAACATTTTCCTTCATTTTAATTTCAGTCGACCACGTAGGAAAGGTATATAATGACTATCTAAAATATAATTTTAAACACGATGACACAATTTATTTAAATATAATATAAATAATAATTTTGTGTATAATATCTTCAAGTTATATATTTATTAATCTATGTAATTGTTTAAATTATTTGTATATTAAATATTTCATATTAGTTACAAAATTCATATCATTTACGTAAACCTTAATTTAATCAGACGATTTTTAAAGGCTTAACTTAAAACTTTAAAGAAAAATAAATAGATTTAAATTTTTTACATAAGATCCAAGTTTTTAAAAATTTTGTTAAAAAATTCGGTTAAAAAAATTATATAAATAAATTGAAGGCTTAAGCCTAATTATTTATTTAGTTTTTATTATTTAGTTCTTCTTAAAGAAATTAAGTTTATGTTCACGTACCTGAAATTGGTAATATTTTTTAAGTTTTAAGTTTTTACACTTATTATTTTTAATCTTTTAGTATTTCGATAAAAATTAAAAATAATGTATACAAAAATTTGGAGGCATTTTTTGGGCCTTAAATCGATTCTGGAATATGTCATGTATTAAAAAAATTTAAAATCTAAAAGATGCCATTGGTTAAAAAATATTACATATCAAAACCTGGAAACACAAAAGAGAGATCTCAAGATAGAATATAATCTAAATTTTGATTTATAACCTCTCTCAAATAGCATTAATATCGAATCAAGGAAATGAAAACAAATAGTTATTAAAAAAAAAAATAGAGGACTACACTGATTTATTTTTTCTGAAGAGACTCAAATTAATAAAAAAAATTAAAAAATTAAAACAAATAAAAAAACCTCAATATAAAAAACAAACTATTATTAAAACCTTTTTTTTAATCTCTTCCATTACCCACCATTGGACCCTTATTATTTTACCAATGTACATTTTATCTTATCTTTATCTTATCTTCTTCCTCTTGTTACCCTAAACCCTATGAAATCTTTCACCTTAAATTAACCTTCCAATTTAAATATTTTCTTTTTCACCCGTTCAACCTCCACCTCTCCTTAAATTCTGAACAATTATTATTTACACAACTACGAAAAATTGTGAATTAATGAACTACCACAATGACGAAAAAAAAAATTCATTTTTCTCTCTTTTCTCTTTCTTTTTATTCTCCATGCTTGTTTACTTAACTTGACCCTACTTTACTAAAAAAAAATCAACAAAATACCCATCCCAACTGAAAAAACACAGAGGATAAATACAATTAGTTTGTTCGAGATAAAAAAAAAAAAAACTAGAAGAAAAAATG
>Ga0209589_1006504_pt1 | contig 19301 bp, 17 predicted proteins | sample CowpeawhiteBW_FD_187525 | JGI IMG/M metagenome (GOLD analysis project Ga0209589, IMG submission 187525) | Root nodule microbial communities of legume samples collected from California USA - Cow pea white BW (SPAdes) (version 2) | ecosystem: Host-associated > Plants > Roots > Nodule | place: USA... | reverse complement strand
TAGGACGGACTACAATATGAAAAAAAAAAAAAAAAAAACCCAATTTTTTTAGCTAGGAGTGAGCAAGTGTCATGGATACTTGATGGAATTAGAGTAACTACCATCCAATCAAGAGTAACTATGATCTAAAACCCGAGTTGTAAAATCTTTATCGTCTAACTACACATTTAAACAAACATACGTACAAAAAATTGCAATCAACTCTCCATTCTTTCCTTTTTTCTTATTTTTCACGAGCCTTGTATAACTTGTCACGATACTTGCAAATTGCATTGCCATCCACCCTTCTGTAATGAACCCAAGCCTTTGAAGTAACCTTTTTGTAACTTTTCTCGAATTCTTGACATAGTTCAAATGGCTCTAAATTTAACATTGATGGTGATTGAACTTTTAAATAAGACAGATTGAGTAGGGTTTGAGAAGATGTTACTAGTAGCATGTAACTTGAGATATTCATACTTCCAATTCAAATATTTTCATCAATTAAAATATATTTATGCATAAACAAATTTTTAGGAACTCCTTTATATGTTTAATTCCTACTTTAGTTAATTAATAATAGATTATAGAAAATTTATATAAACAAGCCCTTCAAATTAGAAATGATAAAACAGACTGCTCAATCCACTTGGACTTAAAATAAACCCTAAACCCACCAAAATAAAAAGAAGAAAGAGATTTTAATTCATAAAATTAATTTTAACGAACAAATTAAGTACAGAAAAATATAAAACGTTTGTAATCTAGCCTAAACTCTTATCAGTATTACAAAAAAGAAATGTACAAAGTAAACAAACAATAATAGCATAATAGACTTTCATTTTTAAAGAACATTAAAATACTAAAAAGCTCAATATTAAAAACTTTAAATTTAAACTCTTAAAGTACTTTTTATTTCATGTATGCCGATCAAAAAAAAATGTAGATCCAATCCCTCAAAATTGGTCATGACAAGCTGGTGAGTTTGAATCTCCTAACCCAAGGAACCACTTTTCTATCCTACGTAAAACTGATGCTGTTGTTGGTTGATACACATTTGGGATAAAAGGAAAAGCTAGTGAGACATGTTTCATTAAAATGATTACAAAATTGAGAAGTTGCATATATACAGATGGTAGTACCAAGACATCATTGGGAAACTTGTATTCACAAAAGCTTCAATTGGCTTTTGCCAATAAAAATGATTTCTATCCCGATTATCTAGAGTAATAATACATTCACTAATCTAGTAAAACAAAAATAAACTGTTTCTCTGCACATGAGAAGGTAAAACAAAAAAGGAAAAGGAGGGGAAAGTACAAAGGACCCAAGAGACGATCCTATACAAAAAGACCTCTATACTCGTCTCTTTTCCAAAAACCAAAATGGTGGGGTCAACCTTCTAAGAACACTGTTAATATACAAGATTTGTCAAACAAGAACATGATAAGCCATGATGCCTGCCAATATAACTTGGGTTAGTACATCAACAGGACCTGTGCAGAAACAACGAATATCTGTTTCCATATTCCACAGTCCCCATGAATAATCAGCTTCATCTGCATAAAACCCCACAAATGAAGTCTGTTTTTCTTTTGTCATCTTACAGCAAAAAGAACAAATGTGAAGTACATGTGTGTGATGATATCTTCCAACCAAAGCAACACTTAATAAGACTACCGTCACTGGATTCATAAGAAAATTAACAAGGATAAGACCGCAATACACATTAGCCAAGATAAATTACTTACATGACACTAATTTCTATACATATGAACAAATATCATTAATAATGAATCTAAAAATACATTTCTGCTAAGAGATGTAATCATGCGAATCGATAAAACCGTTGACATGCCGAAATTTAAACAGTTTGTCTTGGCGAGTTAGCCAAAAACATGATATCAGAGCCTCCTTAACCAAGTGGTGATGAGGTTAACAGCTTTCAAACTCCTGAGGTGACAAACCTAGGGTGAAGAACTTCACAAAAGGAAGAGAGACTTGATAAGACTTGATATGACTAGATTTACATTCTTATTTTCGTTTAAATAAAATATATATTTTCATTGTTTTTAAGTACCTTTTGTAGCATTAATTTTCTTTTAAAAAAAATAAGAGTACTAAAACATCAAAACATCACGAGTTGTATGTGATCCCAATAATGTTAACACTAACATCAATCATATGTAGCACCTCAGAATATCACAAAAAAAGAGGAAACTACAAAGAATGGTGGGGGTACCAAACCTGACCCACTAATCCTTAACGGTATAAAATGAAAAATCAAATCCATCCCTGAAAAACTCAGAACAATGACTACCTTCTATAAAATATTAAAAAAAAGAAAACATGTTTTATAATTCCATATGATTTTGAGACATGAATGTTTTATTTATATTGAAAAAACAGAATCAATACAATAAATCAAGAAGATTTAGTAATATGAGAATAAATAAAAGGCTTAATTATTGATTAAGTCCACCAATTTGTTGAATCGGTTCATTTTGATCCCCTTATTATTTTCTGGTTCAATTTAGTCTTCCTCTTTTTAAAACGATCCAATTTTGTCCTCTCCAATTTGAGACCAAATTAGTAATTATGCTTAATTACAACTTATATGTACGTGTTAAACTAATTTTTTAGAATTTATATGTCAAATCATTCCACCTAATGTAAAAAATTTGAGTATTTAGGTGGGAGGTAAATTTGAGTATTTAGGTGGGAGGTAAATTTGAGTATTTAGGTGAGCTGATTTGATGTATAAATTATAAAAAATTATTTAACATGTATGTATAAGTTGTAATTGAGCTTAATTACTAAATTAGTCCCAGATCGGAGAGGACAAAATTAGATCATTTAAAAAAAAGGACTAAATTGAATCAAAAATAATAAAAGGACTAAATTGAAAAAAAATAATAAGAGGACCAAAATGAATCAAAGTAACAAATCAAAGGACTAAATCACTAACTAAGACTAAATAAGAATATTCCAAATATAACATAAAATTTAGATATTCTTTATTATATAGGATCTGTTCTGTAATTTTATAATTATAACACTACCAACTAACATTACTCCAGCGGTTTGATAATATTATTCACAAATGAACCTTTTTAATAGACTTTCCCTAGTTCCAATTAAGTTAGTTTCTGGGTAGTGGATTTTGTGTAATGTTCTAAAATGATACTTAGCATGTGATACGAATCAAGCCCAGGCCCAAGAAGATGAGAGACAAAAAGAGAAGGTTAAGAGGGTATATGAAAGAAAAAAATGGAAAACCATTAAGTGGGGTCCACAAGCAAAATCTGAGGGGGAGAGTGCTAACGGTTTTAGCAGAGATGGGAAGAGGAGAGAGAATAGCGAATCTTAGAGATTCTTTAGGTTAGAAGGGCTGAAGGAAATATAAAGGGAGGAAGGTGAGGAGAAAGCGGGGGAATTGGCAGGGACAGGCTTTTGGGCTGAGATGACAGTGGCTCGTGACAGCCATTGCTCTTTGTTTTCTTGATTTCATACTTTCAATAAAACAGTAGCTCCTTGGAGCAGCGTTCTTTTCTTCACTTATACTATAGAATTGTGTGTACGTAAGAGCATGCCAATTTATTCCTTTCTCACATTACCATTCAACACACTCGAGGACAGCAATAATTTCTAAGAAAAAATCTGCAGATATTGTAAACAAAGTGATCAATTACTGATACGATCATTCAGAAAAAAGCTTTCATATACGACGAATGTGTTTTATATGCATGTGGTGAAAAAAACATGAGCCTGCCACATCCAATAGAGTCAAACAACAAACAAATGCAATTCAATGCTATATTTGCACATATACGAGCTAAATATTTTAAGAATATAGAATTACCTGTACAATGCTGTCATTAAGGCATAAAAACTCCAATCTTGACAGAAAAAGTGCACTTGGCTGTTCCATCCGTTGCAAAGCATCATTCAACTTTAGAATTAGGTGGCTGGATAAACATACTGTTCTGCCCTGATTGTAGATGCGGCAAATGTTGTTGAGGTTGTAAAACAAGATCTTTGGGAGAATATTCTTCTTTCTCATGCTGTTTCTGCTGCTCAGTCTGATATGGCTGCTGAGATAGGATGGGTTGTGCCTGTTGGAGAGGTTGTACTTGATGTTTTTGCCACTGTGTATCAGAATTGTGTGCATGACAAGTCAAGCTAACTGATCTTGGCTCCAACCCTTGACTAATTGTCGGTTGCTCATTTCCCGTGGAATTTCCAGCAGGTGCACTTCCCAATGAGCTTATTTGAGTGGTTTGATTTTTCATAGTGGAATCAAATGGCGGTTCAGCTGTTTTCCTCTGAGAAGATACTGTGGCAATAACTGGTACAGCACTAACAGAATCCATACAACTCTGAGTCATTGTAGCACATGTGCTAACCTGGGAAGCGCTGTTTGCAGACTGTTGGTCAGCTTGAATTGGATCAGACTTTAATGGCTCAGTATGAACAGGATGGTTTAGTGGCAACATTCTCTGAACATTTGTTTGAGTATGATTAATTTTCTTAGACTGACTCTGTGGCTGCAGCTGATGGTGGTTAGAAGCAATAACAGCTGGCTGTGTAGGTGACAACAACTGGCCTGATGAAACTGGTGAAACCTGTGCTTGAGCTTTAGTATCAGAAGGAATATGAAGTTGCTTTGACGAAGTCGTTGGTGACACAGAATGCAGCTTCTGCTGATGATTTGAAGAATGAGCATGGCCCAAAGGCTTTGGATTTAAACCAGATCCTGGATATATATTTTGACCTTGCATCATGTGCAAGATTGGGTCCCCTTTTTCACCAGTTTGGCTTCCCACAGGCAGAGAGAGTCCACTTAGATGAGAAGTATCCACAGAGAGGTTCGGATGGACCAACATATTTCCTCTTCCCATTCCCTTCATAAGTTTTGCCTGTTGTTGAGACTGTACATTATTCCGTTGATTAGGATGCTGCCTACCAGATTGTTGATACTGCTGTGGTGGCGATGGCTGCTGTGGTGGATGTCGTGGGCGTTGCTTTGCTGCTTGGTTAGTCAACCCACTAGCAGGGGGATTTCTGCTGAACACAGGTTGTGATTGGTGAAGTTTCTGCTGTTGGAGCTGGGATGACATGGGAGTCAGAGGGGATGATGGTGTTATAGGTGAATGTGGGACTTGCTGAGAAGAATTTTGTGGTTGAACTTGAGAACTGTTCTGCAATGGTGTTGATGATATGGGAAGTTGAGACTTTGCCTGGACATGTGGCAACAATGCATTGGAGGCAGCAAGCTGCTGCTGGTGCTGGAGATATCGTTGCCTTTCCTTCGCTAACCGGACAGCATAGGTTTGCTGCTGTGAATTGGTATGACTTGGACCTTGAAGATGAGGACGAGGATTACTGAGATGGGACTGCTGCTGCGAGAGTTGGTGGGACTGTTGTGCATGTCCTGGATAAGGCTGAACAGGTGGTGTTGTCTGATTGCTAAAGGAAGAACTCAGCCCACATAGAGCAGGAATACCTTGACTGTTCCCTTGGGTGACTTGCATCTGAAGCTCTGGAACCATCATTTGTCTTTGATGTTCTGGGTTATGGCCAGGCTAATGTAGGAAAAAAGTCATTAGTATAAATAAAATAAGATCACCATAAATGTTAAGAAATAAACCAAACACCTAACAGACTAAGAGAGGCAATTATGATTACAGTCAAAGAAAAAATGTTAATTTGGTTGGGAAAACAAGTTTCATAACCACAAGGTGAAGTACAACTTAGGCACATTTTTGTTTTTGGCATTCCACAAAGATTTAAAAAAGTGGCTTTCTGATTAAATTGTCTCTGGCAATTTGATTATTAGCTTTTGTGAATACGTAATAAGCTTAAAGAATTCAATCCTAATATGACGGAATAAGAATACTTCTCACCCTCATCATATGTAGTGTCTCATGAGGTCTTAAAATTGAGTTGCCTGGTCCAGGGCCAACTCCAGAGTGCATATTTACAGGGCTTGGCATCCCAACCATACTAGAGGAAATCATGCTTCCAGAATTAAGCATCGATGGTGATGCTAATCCTTGAAACCCTGGCCTAGACATTGCCATGGCTTTGTTAATTCCACCCATTATACCAATACCATTTCCACCAGGAAGCATGCGACCATGATCACTTCCAGAAAGAGTCCCAGTAACTGGAATTGTCTGCTGAATGCTTCTTCCAGATAACATTTGATTGTATTGTATTCTCTGTTGCTCATCCACTGATGAAGGAGAATTCCTTGGAATTCCATATCTACCACCCCTGAAACAATCACATCAATTGATTGTATAGCAATGCCCAAAATGTTAATGCACAACAAGAATCCTCAGCAATGAAACTGCACACCTGACAGATGTTATGGCTGAACCAGATGATGATGACAAGTGATGGCCGAGAACCATACCAGAAGACCCAGGTAGTGAAGAGTTCACCCCAGATGTGGTAAGCGTTGACTGTATAGAACCTTGATGTGGTAATGTCAAACCACCAGGATGAGAACCTTGGTACCCAACGGCTGGGACATCTGGGTTTGTTTCTTCAGCTTCACAGAGATCAAGTGGCCTTCATCCGGGATTCAAACAAAAATTAAATTCTTGTGCTAAACAATCTAATCATGTGTATTTTAACTTGAAAGGAATAATTTGAAAGAAAGAAGATTCTTATTTTGTTAATTCATCTGAAATAGTACATCAACTTCTCTATATATAGAGTTTAGATGCGCAGAGTACAATGCAACAGAATCCAAATTATAAAATGTCCCTATTGGCAAGAAAATAAAATAAAAACTTACGTTAAAAGATTTCCATTCAGGTTGTTGGGACTCGTTAGGGAAAGAGCAATCACGTGTGAATTATGGGCAGGCACTACTTGTTTTGAATCCTGGTTATCAACCTGCATTAAAAAAAAAAAGACTTTCTGCTAAGAACAATCTCACAAACTAGCAACAAAACAGACAAATTTTGAATATAGCTATAATTCTGCTCCGTGCAGACAATATTCTTCAGAAGTAATCATTACTCAGACCAATAAGAAATAATTAAACTGTAAAAAATTAGTACGCCAAGGAATTGCTCCAAAAATTGGTTCAACTAAAGTTTTGCTGACTAAGATATGTTACAATATCTACCTAATATCTAAGATATTTTAATAATCTATGTTTATCTACTCATCTCTCTTTCTGATGTATATATATAGAAGTAAAATACACTTGAGTACAAGAATTATAGTATTTAATGTTATTTATTGCGCAGTAACTTTACTTATATCTAAATTAATTATTTTTCCTTATATAATATTAACTCGTATTTATTAAAACTTACATTTATTTAATGTTAATAATATTTTAACTATTACATTTATAAATGAAATATATTTATTTCATTTGATAAATGTAATATATTTATTAAACTGATATTGATAATCATATCACTACATGAATTTCATGCTGAAGTTACACCAAGCAACCATGGTAGTTGAATCGTGAATCGTATCGTGTATCGGAGAGCTGATTTATCGTATCGTGAATCGTATGATTCGTAAACATTTTGAAAGTTATCTTTTATAAATTTTTTTGGATGTAGTGACAGTTTATAGAGTTACTTTTTTGGGGTGAAGTAGTAACTTTAGTCATTTTTTTTTGGATGCAATAACTTTAGTGGAAGTTACCATTTACTTATTAGATTTTAAGATATTTTAAACAAAATGGGCTAAATTTAGGTTAAAACAGGCCCAATTCCAACACACTAAAAATCCTAGGGTTTTCAGTCTATCATATGCACAAGACCAGCTTTGAGGTTGTGCCACCGTCAGATACAATGATATCATGCAAGTTGCTACGAGTTGCCGCCGCTGAGGTCTGTTAACTTCTCTGTCATTGCTCCGCGAGGTAGTGAGAGACACCACGGCAAGAGGCACCACCGCGAGAGACACCATCGTAAAAGGCACCACCGCAAGAGGCGCCATCGCAAGAGGTGCTGCAGCAAGAATCGCCATCGTGAGAGGTGTCATCGAGAGGAACATTTGTGTCTGTGAATGTCAGGATTCAGATCGATTCGGAGTCCAAATCGTACGATACGAACACGATACAGGAACAAAAACGATTCATCAAACGATTCATATCGTGGAGCTGTTGAATCGTTTCGTATGGTGAATCATACGATACTTACTACCATGCAAGCAACTAACAAACTTTAATTGAGCATTAATAACACAAAAAGTAACCATCTATCATCTATTGCTCAATTAACAGCCAATCTAATTTAATCATTGACATTAGTGATTGAATGAGTATTGTGTGCAGGAGCAGTTATTCAACTGCCTCCTTGAGTATTAGTGTTCCATTACAGGTAGTTAAAAAACTCTTACCATCTGTGCTTTTAGTTATGACAGCTATGCATTCTATCATGTATAAATACACAATAGTACTCTATTTGACAGTGTGCTAATAATATTTCTCAAAATCACTTTTCCCAATTATCTGCTTTTCTTCTTTGCCTCAAACACTATGAGTGATAAGAAGGTAGCATATCAAGATTCAAATCATGAATCACAAGTAGTGAATTGAAGTGTATCACAAATCCTAAGATGTCCAATAATTAAAATAATGTATGTGCTAACAACGTCACACGTGCAAAATTTTAAGTGTCTCTGCATCTTATAATCTTTCCTGACGTAAATGTTTTGGATTCAAACCTGATTCTTAAAGTAATGTTGCTTCTGTCCAATCTTTATAATTTTCTCAAAATGAGACTTCAATGTATCCTCCTCCATTGGCCCCTGTAACCGTTGAAATAGCTGCCTGGCACTACCCTGCTAAAGATACGAAAGATTTACCCAATTAAAGGCACAACAAAAAACATGACATTGCCCCAACGCATCCAAATAACACAATGAAAATGAAAAAAATTCCATGCCTTAGGAATTCCAGGCAACGTAGACGGATAAGATTGAGAAGACCCTGAATCTTCAGCACTATCTGCGCCATCCCCAGTAGTTCTATCCATTAAAATTTTATGACGATCCTTGCACTCTTTTGGTTTGCGAAAGACGCACTGGATATATTATAAAATGTCATTATCAGCAAAGTTCCAATAAAAACCAAAATAACCCACCAAATCACAGATTAAATGAAATTTTAGCATTTAAAGTGTCATAAAGCACAGCTCAGAGATTCAAGAGTATGATGTAAGTAACATAAAGCATCAGAAGGATTTTGCATGATGATCTAATGGAATATGACATTATTTAGAAAAAGAAAAATCCAGAAACGATGTCCCCTTTCCTCTAAAACCATCCATATTGCACATCAGTACCTTGATTTGGAGAGCACTATTGATAGCATCACTCACGAGCTCCCAGTTTGGACCCATATCATGCACCAGGACCACAAGAGCCTGCAAGAAGTAGGGCAATAACGGTAAGCCTTTCAGACAAGTCATAGATATTCAAGTATAAAATATTAATTAAAAAAGGAGAGAGAAAATTTGGTAAGGCAATTGAACTCCACACCACCTGATCTTCAAATAGTGACCAAGGACTTCCAGAACCAGGCTGTCCAGCAGAAGTCTAATCGTAAAAAATAATAAAAATATAATAATAGAATTAGCACAATTGCAGAAACAAAAATTGCTAGCACATGAGCATCTAAAATCATATAAAAATTTTACCTTCAGAGATTTAGTTTTCCGGCCCCTGTCTCGACCACTAATGATCTTGATAAATTTATTAGGAGATGACATGTTACTCATTTGTGAAGCAGCAGGTGAAGGAATAGAATTAGTCAGTGGCACAATATTGTCCAAAGGATTATCAAGTGGCCTCATTAACTTTGGTTTCTTCCCTTTATGTTGCCCATATAAGCCTTCAAAACAGGAAAGTTGAATTTGTAAATCATTAATCATGAAGAAAATAGAATACACATACTAAATGTAAATAAAAGAAGTTTCTAAATCTATAATAAAATTCCAAGTAGCTTTACCACCACTTCCAATAGATTCAAAGTGATGACTATCCCCTCTCTTCTTAGACTGATCCCTCTGCATTGAGAAAACATGACAGAATAAGCATTAAAAATTAATATTCATAAACAGTTTATAAAATGAAGTTGAGAATACATATATAAGGTGGGTTATATAGCAATCCTAGATTCAAGCTATAGTAGAGCCTTAGGTTTAAGCTACAAAGTATAAAGATTCCCATTGAAAATTAACAATCCAGAAATTCAAATTCTGTTTCATAATGTTGAAAGATGAAGGCTACTAAGGCAATTTCACTGAAATAGGTTACCTGTTCATTTAGGACAACACAATCCAACTGCCACCCCTGATCATACATCGAACCCTGCAGAATAATTATAAAGCAAATGAAGCTGAAATACAGATTCTGAAATAAATCAAAAAACACCTCCACCACATGTTCAAAAATAAGTATCTCTCAAGTTATATAATTACAGATTGATTATTACCAAAGTCTTTGCCTTCTTCTTCTTCGTTTTAACAAATGTTTCTGCACAATCATAAGATAGCTGTTTTTCAAAATCTGCATTTGACTCCACCTCAGTCCCTTTTTGGATCAGGGGTCCGACATGTAAAGTACTCTGGTCATCATGAAAGGAATTGGTATCACCACTTGAAGCATCCGCCTTAGCTTGAGCTTGTACTGTCCCAAGGTTAGTAAAAGGGCTTACAACTCTATGCCTAGTAGCAGTACGCATGCGCTTTGTTGGTATTGATCCAACATTTAAACTAGCAGGTCTTTTTCCAAACATCATGGATGATTGAGTTCCAGTTGTATAGTGTACATAAGGCAAATCAGCACCAGCATCACCACACCTAGGAGTATAAGACTTCAAATTTTTATGTTTCTTCTGTGCTGATTTCGATGATTTGTTGCCCTCATAGACACCGGGCAAGTAATAAGTGCTATTTTCTCCTTCTTCCTCATCATATGCATTCTCTTGCGATCCAAACTCTATTTGAATCAATAAAAGAAAATAATGACAGGTTCAGAATAACCAACTAAACACAAAAAACAAACAGTGCATGTAGTCTCAACAGTACCTGCTGTGGTATCATACACAGATGTTTCAATTTCCTCTTGAATGCTATTCCCAATTTTCTGAAAAAGTTTATTCTATTGTTTCAAGAAGTCAAATATTGTGTTTCAATAAATATTTGAACTAATAAGATAAACACGTATTTTCCTGAAACGGCTTTGCCTTCCAGGAGGGAATAAAACATGGTAACCAAGTACTTTCTGTTTTTTTTCCTGATAAACAAAGTAATTGAGAATCTTAGATCATACATTTACCTCAAAATGATGGAAATGAGATTCTATAGCTTTTCTATATGTTTCCGTTGCAGTAGGAGAAACTTCGTAGAAAAGATTTTCCTATAAATTTAAAATGACATGTAAACTAGTTATTTGCATATAGCAGTTACATAACAACAACAAAAGCCTCCCACTAAGTGAGATTTGTTATTGACTACAACCAAAATAATAACAAAAGCACTCCATAAAATTCATCTGCTAAAAAAAAAAGATGAAAACACCACATTCAGTGCAGTTGGAAAAGAACATTGCATTTAGGTATACTATGTTGGAACAAAATGATATACAAAAAGACATACAAAGTTGCAAAGGTAACACGAAATAAATATGTTAACAATATTAAATCATAAATTAGATAAAGAAAACACATCTGGTCAAGTTTAAATAGAATATTACATTTAGATATAATATTTTTTATGGAGATCTCATATTGGCTAGGGATTAGGCCAAATTACAATTTATAAACAGAGACAATCTTCACCTTATAAGTCAGTTTTGTATGATTAAGTTAGGCATAAGTCAAATTCTTAAAACAGTATCAGAGGCATTTAAAGTATATCCTAGCAAGGTTTGTTGTTTGTTTGACCTATCATGCCAGCCACTATAAGGCCATTATCATACCACCCACAAACATCTAGTCTCACACTCAAACCATACATGCCTCAGCATGAGAGAGTATGTTGGAAATCCCATATCGATTGGAGATAAAACCAATTTACAATATATAAATGTGTGCAAACCTCACATTACCATCTGGTTTTGTGAGGATGAGTTAGGCTTAAATTCACTTCTTAATACAACATTAAAGGCTATTGTAATAAGATTTTTTGGGCCTATTGTGTCACTGCTATCAGACCACCCACATATCTAGCCTCACACACAATATGTACATGCCTAGATTTGAGAGTGATGTGTTGGAGATCTCACATTCAATTAAAGGTAAGACCAAATTACAATTTATAAGTGGAGGCATTTCTCACCTTACAAGATAGTTTTATAGGATTGAATTAGCTTAAAGTGCACTTCTTAAGAATCTTAGGACAAATGAACACATATGACACAATCATACACAAAAGGCATGCACACCAAGTTGCAAAGCTAACATCAAATAAATATATTTAACAAGAACTAAAAAGTAACTTGTCCCATACTTCATTAAGATGCTCATCCCATGACATATCAACCGTGCTTGAGTCAAAAATCTTTTCAGGAGTTGTTGGTGCCTCTGCTTGAGAGGAAATTCCATGAGACCTATTAGCCTTTAGAAATCTCAAAGCATATGCATGCACTTTAAGTTGAGCATGTTTGACTGGATTTTGTCCCTCCACAAGTTTGCTTGTTTCCTGACAAAAACCACCAACATATTCAAGCATTAATAATAAATAGCTCAAAACAAATTGATGTGGATGTTACAAACAGTTAAGAAAAAATAATTAAGCATTCCAAAATTTCCCTCAATAAAAAGAAAAATGTAATAGTTCTTGATTTAAACCTCTAGTGCTTCCGGATCACATCAAAGTTGATAAAAAGCATTGTGAAATTTACAATTTTTATCTTATGGTTTACATTAAATATTATGCTACCTTATCTGATCAAGAAAAATAAACTGTAACCACTAGAGCAAATTAATTTATTTCCAATGTTAATTCATCAAGAAATCAACATAAAGCCAAAAGTCAAATAACTACCTACAAGATCTAAATGTATTCAAACAAACAATCTCTAGTCACTATATCCCGGATGTTGCAAGGTATAACACCCAACAAAGGATGTTCTACATCCACTCTAGCATGATTTCAATTTGAAGTGAACCATACTTTACGATACATAAATAAAATATTATAACCCAAATTGTAGCATGATAAGTATCCAAGCACATGGGAAACCCATCCTCAAAAGCCAAAGGGGGAACCTACTTAGATACTTCACCGAACATCTCATACTACTTGATATATGACTTAAACACCCCATAATACAAAGTTCCCATCATAGCACCGCCCCTACAAGCTAGTGTATTAGAGGCTTTCACTCCACAAGACTCCATTTAGTTGCACTTCACTCAACTCCTCGTTTCTTAGAACCTTCCACTAAACATAACTCGCATGGGTAGCTCATTTCAAGAAACTGACAATGATAGGATTCAACTGATAGAATAAGAGATTCTGGTCAAAAGAACAAGTCAATGAGCCTATATTTTATTAAATGTCTATTGATCAATGTGACCAAGGCATGCACTAAGGGATCCAAGAGTCCTCTCCTCTCCTTACAACTTTTGAATCAATTCTTAACCCCTAGCCAGTGGCAGAGCTTCTCATTGTCTGAGGGGGGCTTTGGCCCCCCCAACTTTTTTTAATATATATAAAAATGATTTATTTTAATTTCAGTATATTTTGTGTATGTGACAAAATTTTGTATATTTGTTTTGGCACCCCCACAATATTTACAGAAGATCTGCCACTGCCCCCAACTACCACCCTTTATCTTCCAATCTATTAGCTATTCATTACAACTATTAGCCCTCGCATACATTCTCTTAACCACTACTCTCCTATCAATACTTCCCACCAAAATCATTCTCCTTCTCCTAAAGGTGAAAATGTGGAAAATAAAGTTGAAAGTCTTCAATTGTTTCCCATGAGTTGTCACAATCAGGTAGATGAGCCCAGTTCAGTAGAACTTCCAATTGTAACAAAGGCATGCCCTGGCTTATTGTAGTTGAGCCCACAATAAGGCATGCCCCTGCCTACTGTAACATAGCTCAAGGATATCTTCCAATTGAGGTTGAATTTCACAATCCTCAGTCAAAGTAGCAGCAGGCATCTACCAATTTCTCCTTCTCCTCTTGGCCAGAGTCTTCCATCCAGAAGGGGTAGCCTTGGGATACACCTAGTCTCCTTGCTGTAGTTGCACGTACCTCCTATTTTATCTGCTTCCTTCTTCATCCTTTGTTGTGCCACATTCGGATTTTTCTGCAGCTGATCAAGGACAAATACCTCTGTTTTCAATCAATGAATTTTACTGCTTCAACTGATGATAGTAAAGTAGAGGAGCCCTTAATGATGGGTGGTGTCCCTTTGATATAATGCCTTGAAAGGAGTCATCCCTATGAAGACATTCAAATTGGTATTCAACCACAATTCTGCCCAACACAACCATTTAGGCCAAGAATGTGGTTTCTCTCCAGCAAAACAGCATAAGTATGCCTCAAGGCATGCAGGCTCTAAAAAATCTGAAGGGTGATGAGTGAAATTCTGATATAATGGTGGAAAGCTTGGAAAACTGCTTAAGAAACATCAATATATTGTAGACGAATAATAATCCTTTTTTTCAGGAAGGAACTGGCAAGAGACCGTGGCCACAATGTGACTTGGAAAAAATTATTGCACCCTTCAACTCATCCAACAATTCATCAATTAGTGGAATAGCAAACTTGTTAGGAATCACTACCCCGTTTAGAGTTCTATAACCCAATTGTCATCTTTTTTCTTTACTAGTATACTTTGGGCTGGAATAACAAGCTTCTCAATTTCATATTTTGAAATGAGGATACCTATAAGGCCTGAGATTGGGGATTGTTGCCCCTTCTTTCAATGATATAGCATGGTCATGAGCCCTTTTAGGCGGAAGCCCCGATTTTTCTTGGAAGACATTCATAAATTCTTCTAATACATCCCTGACAATTGTTGGAAACCCACTCCCCTCTGTTAGTTTGTGATTCACACTCCACTGTAAAGCCTTCTTCCCTCTCTTGTCATTCCTTTGATAATAGTTTTGCTTATACCTCCACCTTGAAAAGGGTTGGATCCCCTTTCGAAGTGTACCTTACTCCATCCTTTTTAATTCTGTGTCAAACCTCTGAAATTAGTTTTCATCAAACATTTTCTACAGCAGCATTGGTAAGCTCTCACACACCACTAGTCTTAATTCTCAACCCTCTTCCCACCTTTACAGTGTAGTGTCAAATCCCATGATTTATGTTGCATTTAATATTTACTTGTACAGTTTTAATTACATAATTAGGAGATTGAATTACATTCCATAATTAGGAGGATTAATAGGTTAACAGCATATTTTATATTTATTGTAAAGGATCACTGATCCTGAATTGTAAGAGATTATATCCATCATAAATTAAGATTTTCAGTTATTAAGTCTTTGTATTCTACTTAAGAGCAATTGTTCTTCTATGAATAATATAAGAAACAGTATTTCTGACATGTAGGGTACTGGCACTGGTAACCCTAATCTTTCTACCAATTTTGTGAATATGATAATGAGTTGCCCCACTATCAACAAGAACCCAAACCTGCAAAGACTCTTCTCATCTTTTCATCATATTCCTCATCTATTACCCTCCTCAAGACATTGAAAACTTTACCTTTCTCTTCTGTGCTCACTTTGCTTTGGCTTCCATCCTTGTTCCTTCCTTAGATTGAAACCTGACAACAACACCATACCCATAGGACCACAAGATAGTATGACCTTCTCCTTGACTCATTTTCAGACTTCCTCCTCCTCGATTCTGGAATTGGGTTCTGGTTTGGGAGTGCCAATCCTTCTTTTCATTGATCCCATTCCCTTTGTCAAACAAAAGGGTGATGCCCATCATCACCTTCAATGAAGATGGCCATTAGAAAATTTTCCACACATGTACTCAGCTGGGTGGCCTATAATGGGCCCACTAAAATCTCAAATTGCTTTCTGTACTCCTTGATCCTGTCCTCTTCTAGCTTCAGTCCGAGTAAAATTTCAAGTGAGTTATACACATTGCATCTTTTAACTCCCCCAATTGAGATTCTCTTGAAATAATCCCACCACTATAACCAAGAAAGTACCTCCATGGCTACCAATAACGCTTCCATCATTTCTTCTTGATCAAGTTCCCTCAAACAAAATACATCTGGATTCCCCATATGCAACCTAACACATCATACTCAGCTGGGTGGCCTAAATTGTTACTCATTTGCCAAATCCCATGGCTTTGTGATTGAATTAATTGTTGCCTCCTAGGTTTTGATTTTTCCCGTACATACCTCCTCCCATTTTAACGTTTCAATTTCAATTCACATCAAGATTGGAATTTCCTCTTGGTTACCCATCATTTGACCAAATTTATGTATCATCTTCCATATGTTGTAGTGATACTTGAATCCATTCCTTAACTATGCAAAATTCTATCTTTAGAGCTTCAATTCTTGCATTCGTTCTGTTAGAATTACTACTTATATTTTGTATCATTAACCCTATGTATAAGGTGTAGAGTGTGGGAAACGTCTACTGCTGTATGTAATTATGCACCTAGGGTCCTAGTGCAGTCTCTTAGTTTTCCGTGTACTTGTATAAGTTTTCATTATAAATAGAAGAAAGTGAGAGTGGTTCCATAAGCCCACTACTCATATTTTCAGTCTCAATCTCAAGTTGGTATCAAAGTGGGCCGATCCCGCTCTGGTTTCTGTCTTGTCTGGTCCACCACCATTTGTCACCGTTGTCCATGGCAGTTCTCCACCACTAGTCACCGCTATCCACGACTATCTAGCTTGGTTTGTCACTATCTGAAGTTACCCACTGCTGTCCAACACTGTCCAGCACTAGTTTCTGCCAGTCTGCCCCTGTCCACCACTGTCCGCCGCGGTCCCCGTCACAGTTTTGTCCGGCGACCACCGGATCTGGATCGCCTCTTCGAGCGACGGCCAACCCTGCCGATGCCGAAGGCAAATTCTCCTCCACGCAATGCCACGCGCCGCCACACTATCCACTGTAGCCAGGCACGCGACATTCACGCGCCGCCTTCCTGCCGCTAGAACCTCGTCACGTCTCCACCGCAGGGGTCACCGGAGCTTCCTCTATCTGTTCAGCCCCCTAGAAGTCAGTTTGAGTGAGATCCCGAGGCCTCCCTTGTGAAAATCACCCTAGGGCTTAGGGTTTCTCTTGTTTTTTCTTCACATCTACAACTGTTCTTCATCTCCCTGATCCGAAATGGCCACTGCAAGTGCTATTTCATTTTCTGGAAGCCTTTGCATAACTTCAGAGAAACTAAATGGCCAAAACTATCTATCTTGGTCGGCTGCCGTGGAAATGTGGTTTCTTGGTCAAGGACACCACAACCACCTCGAGAAGAATGGCAGCCACATTCCTACTGAAAAGGCTGAATAGTGGAAACAAGCAAATTTCCAACTGTGCTCTATTGTGGCAGTCGGTGGAACCACGACTTTTGATGTCCCTCCGAGCCTTCAAAACATGCCACTCGTTTTGGAAGAGGGCTCAGAATATCTATGCAAATGACATCCAGTGCCTCTATGATTCGGCGAACAAGTTGGCATCTCTAAAAATGACTAACCATGATATGATCTCGTTCATGAATGAAGCTCAATCTATTGTGGAAGAACTTCGAATGTTCTTGGAAGTTGACTCTCTAGATGAAATGAAGAAAAAGCTTGACAAGTACTATATGGTGATGATCCTCTGCGCTATACATCTAGACTTTAATCATATCAGAGATCAACTTTTGACCTCTCATGAGGTTCCTTCAATGGACACTTTCATCACCCGCATGATACGTGTTCCGACTCTTCAAACTCCAGAAACTCTTGCTGTTGTGGAACCATCTGTCATGGTCGCCACCCGGGGAAGAGGAGGACGTGGAACTAGAGGAGGTGGACGCGAAGGTTGCGGGCGTCCTCAGCAATGTTGTCAAGATCGCGATCTAGATCGCAAACTCGTACGATCTTGTGAGTTTCTGTCCTCCAAACGAGTTGACGCGGTCGTCAGATCGGAGGCTCGCCGGATCGGAGCGATCTTCCGAGTTTGGTCGCCGGATCGGAGGATCGGAGGCGCGTCGATCCTGTATCGATCTTCCATGGACACATTTTAGGGTTCTGTTGTCAATGGGGCAGCTAGGTTAAGTTTGATGGCTTTCCCTAATATTAAAAGTGGGCTGCTCCATGACTTATTAAAGCTATCCCGGCCCAATTTAAAACCCAACAACACTTTTCCCCCCTTTTAGGTAGGTTACTTTTGCACCTCGTTAGAATACCAACGAAGACCCAACGACTCACTCACGTTCGCGCGCCTACTATACTGTCTCGTCACTGACGTCGTCGCCGCCCTTCCCGACGCCGTCCATCTTCTCCACCCACGTCACTCTGTTTTTTCTCCCTCACGCAGGTTCTGTTTTTTCTCTTTATTTTTCTCCCTCACGCACGATCTGTTCTTCTCCCTCACACAGGCTCTGTTTTTTCTCCCTGTATTTTCCCTCACTGTTCTACGCAAACTCTACACGGCCCCTGTATTTATTTTCTGTTTGAAGAAAAAAATGGCATCAAGTGGAAGAGGGAGTGGAGTTGGGCTGAGGACAGATCCTGCATGGAGTCACTGCATTTCTATTGATGGGAAAACAAGAAATCTGAAATGTAAATATTGTGAAAAGGTATTGAGGGGTAGAATTTATCGACTCAAACATCATTTAGCAAGAACTTCAAAGGATGTTGGAGCATGTATTGTAGTTTCGGAAGATGTTAAAAAATCAATGTTGGGTGTGGTTTCTCTGTTGTAGCAAAATTTGGTTAAAAAATCAATATTCAGAGAATTTGAAGGGGATGGTGGCATGGGTGAATCAGAATCTGCTAGAAAAAGACCAAGTGAAGAACATACTGATGAGTCATCAAATATTTTTAAGAGAAGGAATACACAGACTACTATCAATTCCATCTTTAAGAAAAATTGAGAGGGAGGATGCTTGTCAATGTGATCCAAATTGTAACCGACAATGCAGCAAATTACAAGGCAGCTGGAGACTTGTTAATGCAAAAGAGGCAAAAGCTATATTGGACACCTTGTGATGGATGATGGATGATGTTGGAAGATTTTGAGAAGAAAATTCCACTTCATCATGATACAATAGGTAGTGGTAAGAAAATCACAACCTACATTTATTCAAGAACGAGTCTTATTTCCTTGTTGCACAAATTTACTAAGGG
>Ga0209589_1006497_pt1 | contig 19308 bp, 19 predicted proteins | sample CowpeawhiteBW_FD_187525 | JGI IMG/M metagenome (GOLD analysis project Ga0209589, IMG submission 187525) | Root nodule microbial communities of legume samples collected from California USA - Cow pea white BW (SPAdes) (version 2) | ecosystem: Host-associated > Plants > Roots > Nodule | place: USA... | reverse complement strand
CCAATTTCCTCTAAGGCCCAATACATGGCCCAAAGAAAACCCTATTCTACTGGGCCCAAAATACAAAGCCCAAAATAAAATCCTAATCTAGTATTTACAAGCAAAGTGTCCTAGGCTAGGTCTTCACATCTTCCTTGGCCCATGTGAAGTTCATCTTGGGCCTTGCATGCGCATTTAAGGCCCATTCCTCTTGTATTCTCCTAGCCATGGCTCTTGTTGTAGGTCCCTTGGGTCGAGGCATCTCATCATCACCGCTTGGCGGCACAAGGATATCCACCAGGCGACACATCAGGGTAAGCAAATGTATCAATTTTGCTTTGAGTTGGGTTCTAGGAGTAGTTACTTGAGATTGTGGGGTTTGATATAAGGTAATTGAGTATAATACATAGAAAGGAATTGTAATGTAACATATCTAATTTAAGGTGTCAAAAATTATAAGTATGGACTGTGTGCATGTAAGATCGATGTTATGTTGTTTCCTGTGATAAGGCTTATTGTCTGATATTTGCTGCTATAAGAAGCCTTTATGAATATTGGCTTTGGAATGATTAAAGTATGTTTTACTTGTTATGGTAATAATCTGGTGGAAATTACATATTACATAGGAGACAAGCATATGGTCTTGTGATTCCAGTATATGTGTAACATTGGTCAATTTGTGATGGCATGAGGATACATAAATATTGAATTGTATGATTATATGATTTAGAACCTGTTGACTGAAGTATGGCCTATAAATTGGTAAACGAAGGAGAGTAGGAGGGCATGAAAAAAAATTTTGATCTATTGGTATGATCAATTGTGTGCATTGTCATCTAGTGATAAAACTATGTCTGAAAAACCATATTGGTGCTATAAATTTTGTGTGTTGTATGATGGAGGTTCCTTTGGACCTGTTCTAATTGCCAAAAACCAGTAGAAATGGCGCTACTGGTGCGGTGCCTGGCGGCGAGGGTGAGTCGCCAGGCGATAACTACCTAAAATAGTGGCAGTGGTCCCTATACGTGCGAGGCGCCTGACGGTAGTGTTGGTTCCACCAGGCGGAAGAGGTGCAGTAGAAGCCTTAATGGTGCGTGGCGCTTGGCGACAAGGTGTGTTCCTCCAGGCGGTGACGGAGAGACAGGGTTCCTGTATGGCGCTTGGCACCTGACGGTGTGAGATGCCTGCCAAGCGGTCTGGAACCAGATTCCACCTAGCGGTGTGAGATGCACGCCAAGCAGTTTTGGTGCAGAGTTGGTGTGCGAGGAAGGGTTTCTACACAGCTCTAGGTGATGGTTATGATGCGATGCTTTGGCTGGGGGTCCAGTTATGAGTGTATCTTGTATTGGGGTAACACGTGGCCACTCTAGGTTGTAGCCTGGTGGTTTAGGAAGTCCAGTAGAATGTGTGAGTTGTGGCTCGTACGACAAGGTTTTGGATGATTTCCCTCTTCAGTGCATCTGATAGAGTTTTGGTAGTCTGGGAAAAACTACGAACTTATATTTGTTTTGGGGAACACCACTTGGTGTCGCAGTAAGATGCTGTGGCAAAGTTATTCCCACGTGTGGACTATCAGGTGGTGGCCTGTAGTCGGAGGGCCGAGTAGAGACTCATGTAGCAAAGATTGATCATTGATCTCACCTAAAGGGTATAGAAATGATAGACGTCTAATGCAAGTGTTGTAAGAGAGGATTTAAGAAAAAGGGGAATGCTAACACATGTTATAATTTTGGGAGATGTTATATTTATTGTCATATTTTGGTTGGTTTATTTAAAGGAGCTCACCCTATCTGTGTTTGTTTTGCGATGATCATGTAACTTGTTACATGGGAGCAGATGTTGATGCAGGTGAGCATGCAGATACATAGAGACAGAGTGGGGATCACTATGGGATTGTTTACTAAGTTTTATTTTTCTTTTGTAACACTTTTATGGATGGTTTGATTTTGTAAAAACTAAACATTGCCATTATTTCTTAATGAAGCGATGTTTTGAAGTTTAAATTTTCCCGCATTTTGGGAAAGCTGTTGAGAATAAATGCAGGTATTAATCATTTTATTTTGTTTTATTTTTATTTTTTAATAAGTAATTTTCGGCTAGGACGTTACAACTTGAGGCTGACTATGAAGAACTTAAGGAGAAAAACGGTGGACTGGAGTTGGAGCTGGAGGACCTTAAAGGTTGTATTATTCAAGAACATATAAATAGCTTTCAGAAGTGTTTGCGGCAAGCGGCCTTCTTTTACAAGGCCATTGACGCGTTTGATGCTAGATTCGACGTTAATAAAGATGTTATTGATGGTGAACTTGTAAGTGAGGCGGGAAGCAGTCCTGAAGAAGAGGCGAATAAGATGGCGGAGGGGCTGGATGCAAATATCGATGATGTCGTGGTCATGGAGGATGCTGATGAAGGAACAACTTAGGACTTAGTGTTTTATGTTTCTAATTTAATTTTAAGCCTAAGTCTGTAATAATTCGTACATTGTCTTACTTTCTTATTCATATATTTATAATTCGTACACTATTTTACTTGATATCGATAGTCTATATTGTAGGAATGCGTTTACTTGAATGATGATGGTATGAATATGATGCAATGTACATGTTATTTGTTGTTTAGATCGCTTAATTCGATAAATGGCATTGGCGTTTGTGAAAAATAAGTTGAGTTTGCACATGATTCGTTATAATAGTTGTAGTATTTGTAAGAACAAAGAAAAATTAAATAGTTAATTAAATAATTATTTAATAAATGCGGGTAACAAAAGCCTTTAAGGCATTTAATGCAGATTACTATGACATGGAAAACTACTAGCTCAAGTGGTTGAGAGTACTTAGTTGTGTGAGAGGACTTGGGTTCAAGTCTTATGTATGCCAATTGTGTGTTTCTCTTTTTTATAATCTGTGCATTATTTTGTTAATGTATTTGAATGTGAGACGTGATAATATAATCCTAGAATTATAGGAATTATCACAAAATATGAATTGGTTGTGCATTTGATTTGTGATTGAGTGGTTGTGGGTTCAACCCTTACTGAGAACGAATTGAACATTCTTTTGCCAATTTTTCTTTTGGTATGGATGAGAAGGGTCAGAAAACCCTAACCGTCAACAAGCGAAATCAGAAGGGTTAAGAAACCACCATGTTAATGAGAATTGATGCTCATTAACTCCCATTATTGATAAATTTGTTTTTTATTTAAATCCATGAAATTAAGCTGGAAGAAGTTTGGTTAGAAGGATTATGGAATTATCATTGAGAAGAAGGTATTGAGAGTGAGTGACGGAGTGTTCTTGAACGTGAAAAGAAAGAGGGGAAAGCTGAAATTCGTGGAGCAAGGAAGGAAGGCTTTTGGACATCATCAAGAAAGGGCTAGAATACCAATTGGAGCACGAATTTCCAAGTAAGGGGTGTTGTTTTCATGTGTTTCTATTGTAAATAATGTACACTGCATTGTATGACCCTTATTATATGAAAATTCTCCTTGGTTGTGCCATTTTTCGTATGTTTTTGGGTTTTTGCCCAGAAACCGCCTGGCGGGTATGTATATACCACCAGGCGACGCATCAGTCTTAACCCAGTTTTGGGTTTTGTGGCATGAGCCGCCTGGCAACGAGACTGAACCGCCAGGTGATGCGCAGCATGGATGCTGTTTCATTGTGTTATGTGAGAATTATGATATGTGGAACTTCCAATTGGATTCCTATGCGTCTATGATTGCATAACACTGTGATATTTTCTATGGTCTGGGGTGTTGTGCAAATTATAATTTGATTGGGGACATAGGGGATTCATATTAGAGTCAAAGAATAGCATAAATCATGGATTGGGGGTATGATTAAGATGTGATTGGAAGAACTCAGATAAGCAAGGAACGATGCTATAGAGCGAAGGTCTAACAAATCGTGATTGAGGTAATTAGATTGTTTGAAATTGGAGACTAGATCAAATTTTGGGGGTTTTGAGGTTCTTAGGAGATACGAAAATTGGGTTTTTCTGCCCTAGCACTGATGTGCTGCTTGGCGGCAAGCGATTTTGTGCAATTAAATGATGATGAGAGCAGAGGAAAAAAATTTGTCATTGGGACTGGCTAGTAAATTGTGTCGAAAGGAAATTCAATGAGGCAAAGAGTGTAAGAGAAGTGAATGGGGGCCATGATAAACCAGGGAATGCAGGGAAATAAGTAAGGTGCAAGGGGCAAAGTGAATTTGACTTGGTAATGAAATTGGAGTGATGGTTTAAAAAGGTAAAATTGGACAATGAGGAAAGGACGAATACTAAGTTGGAAATGTGGGTTTTTGGCTAGAAGGAGTAAATTGGGCATGGCATTTGAATAATGAAAGGTTGTGAAAATATTGGTTAAACATAGAATCGCTAATTAGCTAAATTGGTTATGAGGGTTGAATAAGAGATTGATTCTGCTATAACTTGATTGAGTCACGTTGCAACTATATAGTGGTGGTTAAATCACTTAGTTTGAGATGGTTGAATGTGGAGCATGAGCTATAGGTTTGGAACCTCGGAAGATTTAATATGGCAGTTTAAGGAATTCACAATGATTGAATAATTTAATTGGAAGGGGATTGAGGGAAAAGTGTTAATATCAATGTAGAGTAGTAGTAATAAACTGTCTAATTATAAGGCATTGGATTGGTGGTTTTATAGGTCTGATTGGGATATTATGTAAGGTTAAAGTACTTGGTAAAAGCCTAGGTCTTGATTGGAGGACTTAATAATCAAGAACAATAGACTCTTGAACTATACGAGTGCATATTTCCAGAGTTTAACCTTAATTGACGTGTGAAAATTATGGACTTTTGGAATTGCTTTGGGTTGTGAGCCAAACTGTGTTGAGTGCCAAAAACCAGTAGGGATGTTCGCTATTGGTATAGCGCCTGGCGGCACAGGTATGTCCGCCAGGCGATAGGCCATCAAGGAGGTGCTCTAGAACGAGTGCCGCCTGGTGGCAAGGCGTGTTCTGCCAGGCAGTAGCTCTACAATAGTGGGTCTGGAATTGACTGGCGCCTGGCGACAGAGAGGTCCCACCAGGCGGTCTGCATTGGTTTCGCCTGGCGGCGCTTAGGCCACGCCAGGCGATGACGCTGCAGACTATGGCTTTTGTGTGTGTTACATTCATGCAATGCTGCTACACTTGGATTAGGGGATGTTGTGCCATGAGCGGGTAGGTTCATGGATAGTGGTGAACATGTAATGATATGAGCGGGGAGGTTCATATCCAGTTACTCTCGTGTAGGATACGAGCGAGGTAGGTTCGTATGTTCCGTGCTCACACTTGAGAGATGTTGCGTGCGAGGAGGTACGTAGTTGGTGGATCACATGTGTTGGACTACTGGCGGGTAGGTTCGTAGAGCAGGACTACGAGCGGGGAGGTTCGTAGAGTAGGACTACGAGCGGGGAGGTTTGTAGAGGCAGGACCACGAGCGGGCAGGTTCGTGTGAACATCATAAATCCTGAGTCCAAGGCTAACTACTTGTGCGTTATGAAGGCTGAAAAGCTTTGGGGGTTTGAGGTCTTAGCCAAGAACTAATTAGGATAAATAAGATGGGTGTATTGCTTATATTTTGCGATTATATATGTTAATTTTATTTTTATCAGCTCACCCTTTATGTTTGTGATTGGCGATGATCGTGTGATTCGTTACATAGGAGCAGATGATGATACATGTGATGTTGTGGATGCGCAGATGACAAAGTGAGGGCTAGCTTGGGATTAGAGCTAGGGATTTTCTTACTATGCTTTCATTATGTTTTTGAAATTTTGAATTTTGTAAGGATATTAATATTTAATTTCATTTAAATATTGGCGCTTTGAACATATTTTTATATTTCCCGCATTTGGGAATAATAATATTGAGACGTTTGAACTTCATTTTCTATATTTATTTATTTAATTAAGTAATATTTCCTAGGGATGTTACAGTATTCATTCTAGGCCGCTTACTTGTGGTAAGGGTAGGGAACTTAAACAATTAAAATCAGATAAAGGGTGTTCGACCCAGGCCGCTTACTTGTGGTAAGGGTGGGGAACTTAAACAATTAAAATTAGATAAAGGATGTTCGATGGGCCGCTTACTTGTGGTAAGGGCGGGGAACTTAAAACAATTAAAATTAGATAAAGCGTTTTCGACCCAGGCCGCTTCCTTGTGGTAAGGGTGGGGAACTTAAACAATTGAAATAAGATAAAAGGTGTTCGACCCAGGCCGCTTACTTGTGGTAAGGGTGGGGAACTTAAACAATTAAAATCAGATAAATGGGGAGTATATGGTAAAGAACCCTCTATTTTATTCATGAATTTTTGTATCCCTCGTTAAAAACTCCCTGGCCAAAACCCTCCTTAGGGAAAAATGTCAGGTGAGGAAAAAGAGTACACCAAGGATTACAAGTGTTCGGTACAACAATTTAACTAAAATAGAATATGAGATACATTCCACGTGTTCGGTATCTCTTCTCCAGAAAGTTGTTCAAGCTTATAGGCGCCTCCTCCAGACTAGATCTCCTTTTGCAAATGATCGTGGGCATAAGTTTGCGTTGTATCTCCTAGCCGCCCTTTGATCAATCGCCATGTTACGAATTTGTGCTTTATCTCTTAATTCAGGCAATAGATCGAGGTGGGTACACAAATTCTGCTGGTTGTGGTCCGAATCGTATACTGGGCGGCGTAGAGAAGGTTCGCCAATTTAAACCAGTATCATTGCTTCTACGTCGTATACTAAACTAAAGGGGGATTCAATTTTAGTGGACTAGGGGGTGCATCTGTAGGCCCAAAGTAATTCCAACAAATCTTCCAACCATTGGCCTTTGGCGCCGTCCAATCGTTTTCGTAAATCTACTAGTATGACTTTGTTGGTACCTTTAGCTTAGCCATTGGTTTGTGAATGCTCTACAGAGCTGGTGATGTGTTTGATTCTGAGGCCGGTGTAAAATTTAGCGACCTCCTTCTCTATGAATTGTTAGCCATTGTCGATTATGATGGTGTGCGACACGCCATAGCGACATATAATATCTTTCCAAACGAATTACTAGACCTGTTGAGTTGTGATAGTGGCTAATGGTTCAGCTTCTATCCATTTGATAAAGTAGTCGATGCCTACTTTGAGGAATTTTACTTGTCCTTTTCCCGGGGTGACGGGGTCAAGGATGTCCATTTCCCATTTCGCAAAGGGCCATGGGGAGAGTATGGAATGGAGTTGTTATTGCTTTTGATGGATGAGGTTACCATGTTTCTGACATGGTATGCCTATTTTAACAAATGTGTGGCAGTCTTCCTCCATGGTTGGCCAAAAGTAGCCGGCTTTGAGTATTTTGTTGGTCATGGTTCGTGCGCTAGAATTGTATCCGCATATTCCTTCATGGAGTTCCCTCATTACGTATTGAGCTTGTTCTGTTGTAAGACATTTGAGTAGTGCTTGGTCGTACCCTCGCTTGTATAGTTTGTCACCTATCATCGTATACCTTGCGGCTTTAGCCAGCCAGCCTTTGTCAGTATTGGGTGGGGGGTTGCCAGTTTTGAGGTATAGGATGTATGGCGTTGTCTAGTTTTTAGTGTGGTCTAGGTTGAGGTAGATGTTTGTTATAGATGGTGCAAATAATGTCTATTGTAGTAGGGATCTATGCCTGCTCTTTAGCTTAGTGCTTGCTAGTTTAGATAGGATATCGGCTCTAACATTTTCACTTCTCGGGATATGCTGGACGCATACACGGTTAAAGGCAGATTGTATGATGTTCTGGACCAGGTGATAGTATTGCAGGAGAGTAGCATCTTTGATTTGGAATTCATCGTTGAGATGGCCTACAGTGAGCTTGGAATCAGTCTTGCATATAAGTGTTTTGATGTCGACTTCGCGTGCGAGAGATAGGCCAACGAGGATGACTTCGTATTCGGCTTGATTATTGGAAAATTTGAAGGTGAATGGAGGGATTTTTTAATGAGGATATCGTTGGGTCCTTCCAAGACGATGTCAGTGCCTGCGCCCTTTGGATTTGAGGAACCGTCTACATAAAGTGTCCATTGGTCCTCTTCAAGGGTATGTTGAAGGTCGTTGACGAAGTCGAACAGGCATTGGCTTTGATGGGGTCGTGTGGTTCATAACGGATGTTGAATTCAGAGAGCTCCATAGCCTAGGATGACATTCGACCAGCAAAGTCAGGGTTTTGGAGGATTTTTTGGATGGGGTAGTCGGTCTTGACAATGATGTTGTGGTTTAGGAAGTAAGGGCGTCCTGCTGCGTGCACCAGGGAGAGTGCTTGCTTTTCACCATTTGGTATCTGGATCTTGCAAAGTTCGACTGACAAAGTATACTGGGTGTTGGACTCCAACAATTTCTTAGACAAGGGCGGCGCTAACTATGTGATGTGTTGCGATGATGTCTACTAAGAGTGGTTGGTGGATATCCAGTTTATGGAGGATAGGTGAAGATGTGAGGGTGGTTTTGAGGTTTTGGAAAACTTTTTCGCATTAGTCGTTCCAAGAGAACTTCACGGATTTTTTGAGTAGTTGGACGATGGGTTGAGTTTGTTCGGCAATTTTCGGGAGGGATCTGAATATGGCGGTTAGGCGGGCTATCAGGCGCTGGACCTCTTTAATATTGTTGGGGCTTCGTATTTCGATGATAGTAGTGCACTTTTCAGGGTTTGCTTCAATGTTGTGCTGTGTGAGCATGAAGCCTAAGAATTTACCATGGTCGACGTTGTAGACGCACTTTTCAGGGTTAAGTTTAAGGTTGTATTGTCGTAGCGCAAAAAATACTATGGACAAGTCTTGTGCATGTTGCTGATAGCTTGGTGATTTGACAACCATGTCGTCGACATACACTTCGACACACGTGCTTATCAGGTGGCTGAATACTTTGTCCATTAATCTTTGGTAGGTTGCACCTGTGTTTTTTAGGCTGAAAGGCATGACCTTGTAAAAATAATTACCGTCGTCAGTGATGAACGCAGTTTTTTTCATGTTGGTTATGGCCATTGGAATCTGGTTGTACCCGAAATATGCATCTAAAAAGTTGAGTACTTTGTTGTCGATTGCACCGTCAACTAGCCGGTCGATGTTGGGTAAGGGATATGCATCTCTGGGGCAGGCTTTATTAAGGTCCGTATACTTGACGCACATTCGCCATTTTCCATTTGCTTTTTTAACCAGAACCACGTTAGATAGCCAGGTGGTGTAGTGGGCTTCCTCGTTGAAGCCAACGTTAAGTAAATTTTCGGGTTCTACTTTCGCTACCAACCGACGTTCTTCTCCCATCTTTTGCTTCTTTTGTGAGATGTATCTGGCTTATTTGTAGATGGACAACTTGTGAACTGCGATTTGAGGGTCGACACCGGGTAAGTCTACGGCTGACCAGGCGAAGAGGTCGGTGTTGGCGATAAGGGTAGGTGCCAAGATATCGTGTTGTTCCTGTTGGAGGCCGGTACCCAAGTTGAGAGTGTGGCCATTAGAGAGCTCTAAGCTTATAGTGTTGTCAACTGGCTCGATTCGTGTGTCACATCCTACTTTGGGGTCTAGGTCTTCGCCAAATAAAACTATGCTAGAGCCGGGAGGTGTTCAATGTTGTTGGTTTGTAAGATTGGTAGTTGAGGGTGTCAACACCCAATTTTGTCCGGATTATAATATATATATATATATATATATATATATATATATATATATATATATATATATATATTCCTTTTATTATTATTGTTTTTACTTAGTTATTTATTTATTATTATTATTATTATTATTATTTTCTTTTTTATCTTATTTTACTTTGATTTTATTATGTCTCTTATCTTCTTCTTTTTTTCTTTTTTCTTTGTTTTCAATTTTATTTATATTTAGTTTATTTTATTTTTACTTTTATTTTTTGTCTTTTTACTATTTATTATTAAAAAACGGATTAAAAAAAAGGTGAAAAGAAAAACATATTTGAAAAAAAGAAAAGAGCAAAGAAAAACTAAAAAAAAGAGTAGAACAGATATTTGGAAAAAAAAAGTACACAAAGATGTGGAGCATTTAATTTTCTGGTGCTCTAGATTGCCTAGCTCTTTCCTTATTTTGGTACCCTGGACCGTGCATCGCTTGGTACCCTGGAGAACACCAGGAGGAGAGAGCGAAAAAGGTGGTCAGCCAAAGTAGGAAGGGTGATATCGGGATAAGCAACTGCAAGAGGTAAGCACCCCAATCTTGAATGAATGAGCGTTTGTGTTAGCATGATGTGTTCGTGTCTTGGGCTTGTAATTGGTATGCTGGTGTTTCGTCCTCAATACCATTTGTGAATATGCATGATGTGAGTACGTTGGGTTTCATTTCTGAGTCAAATATATTGTGCTCCCTGTTGTTGTTGTTTGAATCTAGAAAACAAAATATGGTCCATCAAAACTTCTACTATGACCGTGCGCTATCACCACTCTCGTACAATCATCTTGGCTATCATAATCATCTTCATCATCCATTCATCCAACCTGCACAAAATAATTAAAACTAGAGAAACACCATTCACAACAATCCTTAACCCCACATTGATTAACCTCCGATCCCAACCATCAGTTTCCATCATCGCCAACCTTCATCTTCAGCCCTGCATTTTCCATCTGCGTTTCTGTTCACCCACATCTTCATCATTCACCTGCATAGAAGCCAAAGGAAAACAGAGACCAAACTCAGTACACACAAATCAAGTTTTATCCCACAAGTCTTCATCCCAATTTGGCACCACCTGAGATCCTTCGTGCACTTTCACCCTCACGGTCGCAACATTCCCACTCCCATCTCAACATCATAGCTCTATTTCAACCTGCAAACAGAACACAACAAGCAAATCACACACACTCTTCATCATCAATAGAAACCACTCATCTTTCCTCTTACAACCCCATCCCTGCAATCTCCGTTCACACCGAACCGAAACCCCATTCCATTCCAGCACCAAAAACTCAAGCCTATACCTTAATCATCCATATCCAATCATAGCGGAGAGATGAGCAAAGGAGTAGAACGGGATGTTGTACAGAGGAAGACGCACTAATGGAAGCGACCTTGGGTGTTGTACAGAGGCAGTTAAGAACGGGATGTCACTGGTGATGTCTCCGACGGTAGGGACGCGGTGCAGTGGCCACGGGTGCGGCGGTTCTTAAGGAGACGCATGACGGCGGTTCCTAGCGTGAGCGTCAATCTCGTGAGAGAGAAGGAGAGAAGGGGTGGCTTCCGGCGTCGACGGTGACGGCTCCGGTGGCTAGAGCGGCGTGGTGAGCGACGACAGGGCTCCAAAGATGTGGCCTACCTCGCGCGCATTGGAGAAAAAGGAAAAAAGAGGTGTGTCGCCGGTGAGTGGTGATCGGCGTCGTCACCGGCGTCCCTGGCCCGCCGGAATGGGTGTAGCATGGATGGGTGTGGTGTTGTTCATGCGTGAGGTGAAGGAGAAGGGGATCTGGTGATTTGGGATCTGATTTGCTAATCAATAAGAGATTAGGGTTAGATTAATTAGGGTTTCTCATCTCGTTTATTTGGGCCGAGGCTTGGTTTCAGATCCATCTTTCCTCACGCACCCCCCTCAGTTTATTTCCACCCCAATTTTGTGTGACTTGTAAAACTGTTTGTGTTTTCCTTGTCTGCGCTTATTACACCTCCCTGTTTAGGTTTACACCCTTCAGCCTTTGTTGGTTACACATGTTTTTCTCAGTTCACACCTTCCTTTTATATTCAATTCATTTTCAGATTTTTACTCGCTGCACCCCATCTTTTAATACACACACCTCATTTACTTCGTGCACCTCCCACATGTGATACTTCTACACCCCCATATCTTCGTCTATTATTTTTGGGCATGTTGTTGTATCTATTTTGTGCACCCACACTAACCTCTCATGTACCCCTATATTTTATTTTCCACTTTTATCCTTCTTAAATAATTTCATCCTTTTATTTATTTTTTTTTATTTTTGAAAAAAAACAAAATCTTTGAAAATTATAAAAAATTGCAAAAAATAGAAAAATCCAAAAAATAAAAATGTTCTCTTTTACTTCATTGTGTTTGTCCGGTCGCTCGCACTGTGTGACACTTATTTTCTAAAAAAACACCAAAAATAGTTTTCTTTCTCTTTTAGTGTCTGTCCGACCGCTCACGTCTGTGACACATATTTTCAAGTAATTCAAAAATACAAAAAAAATATAAAATTTCAAAATATAAAAACATCAACATTTTTAAACAAAGTCTCTTCTAAGAACTACGTGATCCTTGATTCTCCACCGTGAGATACGTAAGAGCAAGGCCAGTCCTTGTCAGGTTCACCTCCCAAAAAATCAAATCTTTTTCTCAACTAAGATTTCCAAATATCTTTTAAAGAACTATGTAACCCTGATTTCTCATCTAGAATAAGAATACGTAGGACCAAGGTCAACCCTTGTCGGGCCCAAAAAAATTAAAAAAATATTTTTGTTTCTTTTTAATATTATTGCTTCATTATTTTTGGGGAAAATTAACATCTTGAAAACCACATCAGCTTTGCATTTTTAATTAAAGATATTGCCCTCGGGCGGGCGCTGTAGGGTACTAACACCTTCCTTACACGTAACCGACTCCCGGATCTAAAATCTGGTTTTTTTCGCAGACTTGTTTTATTTTTATGGTTTTCCATGGTTTTCCAGAATAACTATGGTGGCGACTCCAAATCTCATTTTGAAACCTGTTTTCTTTTTTGGTTCGTTGTCCAGTCGCGATTCCGGTTGCGACAAAGGGCTTATGCTTGCCATATACCACTATCGTGCGAGCCGTTGGGCGCCATGAATGGTAAGGATGTCACCTAATGGGGAGGGGAATTTCATGGCTAGGTGGGGTATAAAGACGACGGTGCCTAAAGTGTTGAAGGATGGTCGGCCAAGGAGGATATTGTATGAGGTGGGGGCATGATAGAGGTCGTACCCCACCAAATTAAAACACTTAAAATGCAGTATGTGACAGTCGAACCAAGTCGTCTCCCAACGACCAATATTTTCATCCAAAGCCTCAATTTCTAGATTCACACACAACACAATAACACAGGGGGGTTTGGCAGGCAGATTCACAACAAACTTAAATTCGCAATGTAGATAAATTTAACAGTTATATGAAAACGCAATGATTCCTTGATTCAATTGAAAGTTCACTAATCACATATTACCAAATTAATTGTTCTATTCAAATTTGGTCGCATGAATCCTAAGTAATCAACTAAGTGAAAATTACCATGGATTCATTGTCATTAAGCACAACAAATTTCAGGCAGTTAACACCCACAAATTGAAGCAAGTTGTGACAGAACTCATAAACATTAAGCATGCATACGAGCCATTAATGTGCACACACAAATTTTAGATTAAGCATGCATCAAAAACGTATTTATCATCAAAACCCAACCTGAAATAGATGCAATTCCGAATACAACCCAAAAACGACCAACAATCTCATGGTTTCATTTCAATTTTGTCAAGGGATCATTGCAAAAAGCTTAGCTAGACATCAAAATGGAACAATCAAGCACTTCAAATCTGAAACAGAACATTAAAAATCAAAAACCTTAACTTATGAATTCTCCCAATGCGATTTCAATATCAAAAGATGAATATTAGAGCTGCAATTGAATGAAAAATGTTGCCATGGTATAAAAACAGAAAACCCCTATCAATGGGTGTTGTTCGAAGTCAATACATTCCATGAAATGAGATGCCCTGACATAAAACCCTCATTGGGAGCTGTCAAATGTGCATAGAAATGGCAAAAACTAGTGCAAAAACATCAAAAACGAGTGAAGCAACTTCGTGGACACCCACCAAAGCTTAGAGAACGAAAATGGAGGTTGGAGAAGAGTGGAGAACAAGAGTGTGCAGTTGTTGCATGGGTCAAGACCTAAATCTCGTGGTCAAATCACCCTTGCCACTAGTAGTTACAAAAATGTCACTCTACCACTTAAAATTACAAAATTGCCACTATTGGGCCTCAAATTTGACCCATTCACTTCGATGACGTGGAATGACATGGAAATGATGTGGAAATGGTGTGGCAACTCTCTTCAAGTGAATATTAATGTCCAAGCTCCAAAATTGCTTCACCCAAATACCTAAAAATAATTAAAAACGAAAATTAGGCCAAATAATGTGAAATTAACCCAAATTCGAAATAGTGGCCTAATAAAGCCCAACAGATGAAAACACACTAAAGATAAACAATTAAGCATTAAACAACTATCAAATGGATACACAAAGGCTAGTGTACAGGAGGAAAACAATGAGTCATCAAAATCGACCTCATTTACCTTTTGAACTCTTGGGCAAAATTAAAAGGTAAAGCAAAGCAAGGACATCACAGACACAATAAAAGAGACAGAAGGAGACACAAGACAAATAGACAAGTCGAAACACATTCAACACAGAAGGATTCAAAGCTGCAAGGTATCCATGAACATCATCCAAGCAGTTCAAAACATGTCAAGTACTCAGTTAAGCTCAAAGAGAGAATTGAAAGCAACATAACCTCACAAAATATGCACTATATCACTCAATTCTCTAGGCTATTGTTTACTCTCAAAGCACCCCTGAAATAAAAACATCAAACAGACTTGGCAAGCCTCTAGAACCAATAACCAAACCAAAACACATGCAGGTCAGGATCAGAAGGGCTTTTCAAGGTTGTAATGGGGGTTGAGGACAAGGTGTGGAAAATATGGATAAGTAGCTAAGCAACAAAGGAAATAGAGGAGCAATGGGGAATAAGTCTCAATCAAGCTTGAAAGTAATCCCAAACACCAACTTTGGTTCTCACACAATGCTCAAATCCAAACTCCTTTTATTTCTTTTCTTTTCTTTTCTTTTCTTTTAGTTTTCTCTCTATTCTTCTTTTTTTTCTATACAAAGAACATGCAGAGAAACAACAATTTTGAAATCCCACCTGGGTATACAAATGAGTAATTCCAAGAACCAATAACAAGTGCGCGCACAACCACACTTGTTGTGCGTCACCACACTTAATTGAGCACCCATTCCTAAAACAATTCCAAAGCTCCAAAACTTCCTAAGGTAGGAATAATCATGGTTTTTCAGGCTAAGGGCTTGTAATGAGCTGTAGAACAATGAAAGGGTATGCAGGCTCAAAAAGGGCTATCAATGGAAACAATTCAAGGTAGGCTCATCTGGCTGTAGGCTCACAGAACAAAATTGCCTAAATCATATCCCAACATGCATGTGAATCAGAAAAGCATCAGAAAGAGTCAAGCCAAGGCCACTATGCAAGCATTCAAGAAGCATATATCACACAACAAAGAATAGAGAGTGCCTCAAATTCTCACACAGGGTAAAACAATTCCAAAAGCAACTTGACATGCAAAGAGAAAGCAAGGATATCAGTCCACAGAATAACCAACAACTCATCCTCCAAAAGTGAAGTGAGTGTCCCAAACAGAAAACAAAAACATAACACAAATTAACACAAATTAACAAAAAGGGAACAAACAAAAGGAAACAGCAACAGATAGACCTGAACAAGTGCAATAAAAGTAAGGAAGGAGAAAGAAAACTCCTTGAATCATGGTGAAATAGAAGTGGGGTCAAGCAGGGAAGTCTCCTCTACAATAGTATCCACCAAGGAAAGATTGCTGAGGAATGGCTTCAGATGATGCTCATTCACTTTGAAGCTCTTATCAGTGGACTGGCTCTTGATCTCAACTACACCATAAGGATAAGCATTAGTCACCACAAAAGGACCAATCCACTTTGACCGCAACTTACCCCCCATGATTCTATGTTTGGAGTTATACAATAACACGTGCTGACCAACAACAAACTCCTTTCTAGCTATGGAGCTATCATGGAATCTCTTGGTCTTCTCTTTGTAGAACATAGAGTTTTGATATGCCTTCAGATGGATCTCATCCAACTTGTTCAACTACAGCTTCCTTTCCTCCCCAACTTGATCAAGTGAGAAGTTGCATGACTTGACAACCAAGTAGGCTCAGTGCTCTATCTCCACTAGAAGTTGGCATGGCTTACCAAAGACAACCCGATAAGGAGACATCCCTATACTTTCGAAGCAAAGGCCCCATGGACCTATTGCAGAAATGGGTGCTCTGGTCACTAACGATAGCTCTAGGAATTCCAAACATGCAGAATATGTGAGACCTGACAAAGTCTATAACAACTCGAGCATTGTTAGTCCTGATGGCTTTAGCTTCCACCCATTTTGAAACAGAATCAACAATAAGCAAGATGTAAGTAAAACCAAAAGAGACAGGGAAAAAGCCCATGAAATCTATACCTAGACATCGAAGACCTCACAAAATAACATCGGTTGCTGAGGCATCTGTTGTCTCCAAGAAATGGCTCCTCTTGCTCGTTGGCATTGCTCACACGAGCTACAAATCCTCCACGGATCCTTGAAGATGGTGAGCCAATAAAATCCGCAATCTAGCACCTTGCGAGCTGTCCTTTGTGTGCCAAGATGACCACCAGGTGCAGATGAATGACATGATTGAAGGACCGAGTCAATCTCGTGGTCCGGAATGCATCTTTGATGAAGGCGTGACCACCACCACCACCTTAGAAGCTCCCTCAAGAAGGATCACTAGAAGCATATCTAGAGGGGAGTCTTCTATTCCATCATTTTTATCTTTGTTTTGCATCACTTTAGTTTGAATTCCCTAACTTGGTTCCTAGTTGACTTATTTTGGTTGACTTATTGACTTTGACCCCAAAGTTGACCTTTGACCAAGATTAGATTAACTTAAACCAACATGCTAATCCTTTCTTGTCTTGTTTTGTAGGTAATTAAGAAGAAGTAGAGCATGGCTAGGTGGAAAATGGTGATTGGAGCACTTGGATGATGTGGAAGAGAGAGGAAAGTAAAAAGCATAAAGCAAAAGCAAAAGTAGACATGTACCTTGTCTCCTTTTGCCTTTTTGGTTTATTCCTTTGAAAGGCTACTTGTGTTGGTAGGGGGAGCTACTTCACCTATAAATGAAGAATGGTTTTGATGATGTCTACTGGATTAGAATAGATTTGGTCTAGTTAGGTTGTGCATTAGGCTAGTAGTTTATCTTTTCATATGTAAATCAAGCCTGCACCAGGTTGTAAATTAGGCATGCATTGTCTTGTAATGAATCATCACACTCTTGCTTGTGCAAACATGAATGGTTAGCTGTTTAACTAATGGATTAACTGTTAGCACTGCACTAAAGCAGTGAAAACACACTCACGATAATCGATTAGGTAAACTCCTAATCCATTAATGATAGCAGAGATCTTAGTATAAAATCTGTTTTTTGAATGTTGTTTAGAGGGTAAGAGAAAATTGACAGATCACAGAGATTCCTTTGCAGAGACAGCCTTCTGAGAGACATAGAGCTATTGAGCATTATGAAAGATCATTCAAGTGCAGATCCAAGAAGATTGATAGTTGATTCTACCATGAAGGGTCTTGCTTGAATCAAGGAGCATATTGTCAAATCTACACAACATAGGTGTATTTGTTTCTTGATTCTGTTTATTGTATTCCTGATTATAGTTGCTTCATTGTGTGAAGTGTAGGCCTAGGTGCAATTGCGTGGATGCATTGCTCCTAGGGGGAGTTCTTGATTTGTAGATCAAGTTCTTGTGTTTTTAGGGTCTAGAATTATATAGGTGTTCTTGTAATTCTTGGATCCTATCTGTGTTAGTGGAATCCTCCTAAGTGGGTTACTTAGGAGAAGACTGGATGTAGATTCATCTTGAATTGAACCAATATAAATTGTGTGTCTTGCTTCTTTCTCCTCTTTCACAACCTTTCTTGATTGATTTAAACAGTCCATTAACCCAGAACTGCAAAATTGATTAATTGAATTTTAAAACTTAAAGACTCTTTCAAGATTCACCTTAAACAAGTGAAAGACTCATTAATCAATTCAGATCCCTTTTTGGGTTGAGCTATTAGACAGATCTGTTTTTTAACAATTAGCTTTAGGTTTCTAGGGTTTGCTTGTTAGTCCATTCCATGTTTGTGTATTTGCTAAAGGACCCCTATGAACTCCTATTTAAAGGGTGCTCCTTGTCTTGTAAAAGGGTTGATCATTTTGTTTCTAAACTATTGCGTTTCAACCATTAATTTTCCGTGAGCTCTCCTTCGTAGAAGTGAACTCACCTTTGCCTTATCTTGCTTGCAAGTTGCGACACCATCACTCATCTTTAGGGCTTGGTTGGCTTAGATCCCCCCTATGAGTGGCGTGCTTCTTCCATGCTTCATCTTCTAAGCTTTCCATTTTTAATGTTTCTTCTTCCATTTTGTTCTTTTAGTATTGTTAATGCCGTGTGAGTTTTAAGCTTGAATCCAACTCTCTTCTTCCTTTCATGAGCTTGAGAAATGAACCTTCACATCTAGATAGCTTGCTATCTTAATGTGCAGTGGGAATTTTCAAAAAGCTTTCTTAAACAACTTCACCATATTCATAACTCTAAAAGAAAACAAGATAATTCTTCATCAATCTCCTAGTGACCTGATCACTGCACATTTTCCACAAATAGGGGTCATCCCAAATATAATACCTAGCATCGCTCTTGAGTTTATCACATTGAGCTCTGGATGCTAGGGGAGGAAAAACAGAAGCAATAAGATAATTCACAATGTTAGCAAACCAAGGTAAGGGAAAAGACGCAAAGAGTGTCAACAAACTTTCATCGGGAATGTCATCTCAGATCGGTGAAGCATCATCAGCAGACCTCTCAATCCTGCTCAGATGGTTTGCAACCAAGTTTTGTGCTCCACTCCTATCACGGATCTCCAAATCAAATTCTTGGAGCTAGAGCATCCATCTAATCAGCCGAGGCTTGGATTCTACCTTCTTCAACAAGTACTTAAGACCTGCATGGTTAGTAAACACAACAACAGGAGAACCAAGCAGATAAGACCTAAACTTTTCAAGCGCAAAAACAACCGCAAGAAGCTTCTTCTCTTTTGTGGTGTAGTTTGCTTAGGTAGCTGATATCGCTGTCGTTAGGCGATCAAATTACCACTACTTTAGCAACTTCAGTATTGCCAGTTTGTAGTGAAGAAAATAGTTAGGGTTAAGATAACCCTGAGTCGTCTCACAACGAATACGGAATTGATCTCAAATATTTGATTCTTAAAAATGCAATTAAAACTAGCAATTATAAAAATAGGGGGTTTTGATATGCAAATAAAATGACACGGAAGATTGTAAACACAATAATAGTAAATAGGTCAATTCCACTGCTTTTTCTAAATAAGATTCTTCATTGGTTATCTAGAGATTATTGTTAAATTAATTATTGTTGTTGATTTACAAATCAATCAATGTAAAGACTCAATTAATT
>Ga0209589_1006496_pt1 | contig 19309 bp, 10 predicted proteins | sample CowpeawhiteBW_FD_187525 | JGI IMG/M metagenome (GOLD analysis project Ga0209589, IMG submission 187525) | Root nodule microbial communities of legume samples collected from California USA - Cow pea white BW (SPAdes) (version 2) | ecosystem: Host-associated > Plants > Roots > Nodule | place: USA... | reverse complement strand
TTTTTATAAATATATATATATATATATATATATATATATATATATATATATATATATATAAGATTGTGAATTAAAGTTTAGCGGGTACGGGTATCCACAGGTACGGATACTATGATACTCCTACCCGCCCCATTAACATGCGGGTATAAAAAATACTCGTACCCGCGGGTAGCGGGTATCCATTTTTAATATTCGTTTCCTACCCATTGCGGATTTTATATGCGGATACCCGCGGGTACGGATATTTTTGGCATCTCTACTAGTGTCCATTTTCAGGAGACGCTATTTTTTAACTTTCTTGTAGTCACAATTACAAAAAAAAAAATTGCATGATTGATACTATGATTCATAGAGCCTTATTATATGTATTAGGATTATGTTTAGAATTTGTTTACAACATTAAAAATAGAAAAGTTCAAATTATATTTTCTTAGATTTTAAATTTTAAATCTGATATATAAATTAATTTTAGTTTATAGAAAATTTTATTTTACTGTCTTCTTTCTTAACATTTTATAGAAAAAGAAAATATGTAATAAGCAATTCACATAACTGGATCGAATTCATGTGGACAACAATTTTGATAGAAAGAAATAAGTGGTTGGAATTCATGTGGACAAGATTTCAACAATGGTAGCTAGGATGTGAAAATAGTTTATATCACCCACCTAAATATATCTTTTTCAAACATATATTAAATATTCATTCAAAAATTAAAAAAGATTTTTTTAAATAAATAAAAATACAAAAACTAATTTGTAAAAGTTATTATATAATTTATTTAAAGCTTATTTTTAACTTAAGCTAATTTTTTTCATATTTCTTTTTAAAAAAAAGAAAACTTTACAAATATTTTCTTAAAATAATCCTTATTTATATGAGAAAAGTAATTCAAACCAATATGTATAATAAACATATCATGCATATAGGATTCATCCTATTTGTATAGGGTACAATTGATAAGTTATCTCCACTTATTAATATATATATATATATATATACCTATTGGAAACCATTTTAAAATTAAATACAAAACTTTAATTTCTTTCATTCCACTAATTTCTTAGACTAATCCAACTCATTCAAGATATTAATAGAACATGAGAAAAAAATACCATAAAAACAAGCCACAAATGCATCCATATTCTGAAATAGACAATTAATTAGATATATTAATGTATCATCCTTCTCAACTTTCGGCTATGCATAAATTAGGGTTCAAGACACGTGGCAACCATGCATAACATTTGCATACTCTTGTTATATTCAACAAATACACGAAAACCAATAATGAAAGAATTATTTACCCAAGTACACTTGGTGCTTTTCAAAACAACGAATATTTTTCGTTAATGATTCATTTTTCATTTAACGGTATTCATTTCCTAAAAATAACGAATAAAATGTTTTTTTCTAATTAAAAAGATACTTTTCAAAAGTAACGTGAAGCCCTTTTGGATTTTCATAATAGATACAAATATTTTGACTTTTTTTTATTTACTTATAATACACCATTCAATCATTCTTACATTATCACATCATATTATTTAAAAAAATCAAAATAAATAATTAAATAATAATTAAAATAACGAGTTAAGAGTAGATAAAAAAATAATTAAAATATTATTATCCTTTTATAATTTTACCAAACCAACAATGATAACTTGGGCTCGTGGTGAAAATTTACTGAGTTTAAAATATGTTTGGAAAAAAAAAGTCTAAATGCTTTTAATAGAAGAAAATATAAGAAATATAATAAAAAACTGAAATTAGTTTATTGAACTTCCTTCCTAATAATTTATATAAAACCTTTTTTATTTTTTATATAATGTTAGCTTTTAAGAAAATGTGATTTCACTTTATATTCTTAGTTTTTTTCCTACAGTTGTATTACAAATTTGCATCGTTAATGAAAGGCGTAATTTTAATTTTATTTCTTTTTATTGTATTTAATTTATGTTTTACTTTCTATACATACATTTAACTTTTTTGTTCTGATTTTTCAAAATTATTCTATTTCTATTTTGTATTTTCTTAATTGTATTATGTGTTGTTCAACTGACATGTTAAATATATTGATGATGTAACATAAATATTGCATGCAAATTAGAACTAGTTTGGTGTATATTATGATAAAAAAGTGGATAAGGATAATCGTAACAATAATAATAATAATAATAATAATAATAATAATAATAATAACAATAATAATAATAATAATAATAATAATAATAATAATAATAATAATAATAATAATAATAATAATAATAATAATAATAATAATAATAATAATAATAATAGTGAAAGAAGTAGTTATAATGCAAATCACAATCATTATTATGACAACAATAATTGCATCTTAACACTAATAATAATGACAATTGTTAAATAGTTATGATAAGGATATGATAATAATGGTGACAAAATGATGATAATAATGATAAGAGTGATGTGAAAACGTGGAAATGGTGGGAAAATTTTTGGGAACAAGTGGTGATGGTGGTTCCTACAGCAACAATAACAATGGTGATGTAATAAAAAATCTAATACAAGGGACAATTAAAACAACGACAATATAATATTAACAAAAGTAACGATAACATCCGATGATAAACAATAATTCTCTTCCATTCAACAAATATGCCTTTTTCACAACACACAATCCATTCTTTTGCTAGTTAAAGGGTTCTTCAACGTAACTTTTGGATCAGTGTAGACTTCCACAAGAGTTGACTTTGTGCGTTATAATTCTCCCAAGGGTAGATCACAAATTGTAGCAATCGATGGCAATCACATTAAAGATCACAACTTTTCAAGTCAAGCCCACAAATTTGACCACAGAGTTTGAATCAAGCCATCCATTCATAGCAGCAAGAACAATGCATTTTGTAGTAGCATTCAGTTATATATGCTTCACACACAGCATTCAATTCCACCCCAAAATGGCTCCTTTTCCCTGTCTTCCATTTTTCACCACCACAAAATCCAAAACCACAAGCAACTCTAATCCAATAGAACAGCTCTGTCACCGCTTCTCTTTTTCTGAGCTTCAAGCAGCCACAAATGGGTTCATGCCGAGTTTAATTGTCAGTGGAGAAGGTCAATGCAAGGTCTACAAAGCCCACCTCAAAGGCCATGGAGACGTAGCCATCAAACACTTCGAGATTAAAAGCCCAGATCGTGATATAGAATTCAGGGTCGAAGTCGAGATTCTGTGTCAACTACACCACCCAAATGTTGTTCCTTTGGTTGGTTTCTGTGAGCACAAAAATGACAAGTTTGTTGTGTATGATTATGTCTCCAATGGAAGCCTCCATGATTGTTTGCATGGCACCAACAAAAACAGTGCTGTTCCCTTGTCGTGGATACAAAGACTTAACATCTGCATCGGGGTGGCTCGTGGACTGCACTACATTTACTTTGAAACCAAGATACCCATCATGCACCGTGCTGTGAAATCAAGCAACATTCTTTTGGACCGTAATCTGGTGCCTAAAGTGGCGGATTTTGGACTTTGCAAGAAGCACCCGCAAGAGGAGTCAAGGCCAAAGCCACCAAGAGTTGAGTTGAGGGAGAACTTGGAGGTTAGTTTGGAATACATGGAGCCTGAGTATTTTATGACTGGAAGGTTATCAAAGAAATTTGATGTGTACTCTTTTGGGGTGGTAATGTTAGAGATTGTGTGTAGGAAGGAAGCATGTTTTTTAACCCCAGGTGGAGATTGTGAGTACCTTGTTAAGTGGGCTTTTGAGGATGAAAGGAAGGGGGTTCTTGAGAAGATTGTTGATCCATCTCTTATTGGAAAAATAGCACCTTCTTGTTGGGAAGTGTTCATTGAGATTGTTCAGAGATGTTTGGCATCAGTTGAAGAGAGGCCAACGATGGGTGAAGTGGTTGTGATTCTTGAAAATGCATTTTTGTTGCAAGAGAGAGCAGATGTGTGAAAGAGTGTGATGAGCCAAAGGCCATTAGGAAGAGAAATATAAGCAAAAAGAATACAGTTGTTGTATTTTTCATGTTTCTGTTCAATTTTTGTGATTTCACAATTCTTGTAAAGCTTTTCCTTTTTCCATATTTAAGTGCTTCCAGCAGTATATCACAGTAAAGCTATGATGCATCGATACTTCAACTTGGGTCACGTATCAATGTTCAATACAAATTGTGTCTGATACTTGAACGATACTTATGAAGTATTTAATTTATAAAATCGTAATACACTATAATAAAATCTTTGAATAATAACCAATTTTAGTGACTAAAAATAATTAGTCATTATATAATGACCAAATTGACAACTAAAATAGTTTCAAAAAAGTATAATTGGTCTTTAAATTGATAATTAAAATAGTTTCAATTATGAATTGATTTTTAAATTGGTCACTAACATTAGTTACTAGGTTTTGGCTACCAAAATATTTGGTCCCTAATTAGAAAATTTGGATTCACACATTAACAATCATATATTTATTATGTTTGTAAGAATTATTGTACATTTTTCAATATTCATCTATCATATATTTATCACGTATCGTATCCTATTATTTTGAAAATAAACTTATCGACATATTGAATATATGTCATATCTAATACACATATCGTATCTGTGCATCGTAGCAGCAGAGTTATACAAAGCTATAGATAAATTTTTTTAGACTTGAAGACTCTCGGATTATGATAAACCATGCTAGATTTGTCTCCACACATACTACACCCAAACAACGTCTATTATTAAATATACAAAAATATTATTAAACACAATTTTTCTGTCAAAATTTGCAATTTTTTTCACTACACATGACTACACAGTTTCATATAGACCCAAGAGACCAAGTTACAATTCTCAAATCATCTCTTTACTTAAACAATAGTTTTCTACTTTTTTTTCTTCTTCACTTCTTCACACATGCTTACTTAGGATCAATAAATATTTTTCGTGACGCAAGTTAGTTTCCTGCTTTTTTCTCTTCTAAATATTAGTCCAAAGTTGTCTTGAAAACAACACAATATACATGTACATTTTATTTATGAGTTTACTTGATTAAAAAAAAAAAGTAATCTTTCCTGCGTTTGTTTGTAACTTACATATACAGGAAAAAGTTATATATTTTGTTCTACCATAGTAGCATCAACAATAGTTGTTGAACCGGAATCTTGTATCGTCAACACCAGGATCTAACACTCAAATAAAAATCCAAAACAGCCCTTCAACTGTTGGTGTCGTTCTTTAAAGTAGAAGATAGCTGGGAGACTTTCAGATTCACCTTAGTGAAATACTATTTTGAGTTGCCTTTATTTCCAATAATTAATGCAGCATAAATACGTAACCTCTTACCCTTCGGTTGCTCATAAGAATTGAGAATGCCATGAGTCCCTTCCATCTTTTCATTTTTAACATATATTAGAGCTTTTGTGATTACCTTTTCCTTATCACTTCCTTTCAGACACTTCAACTTTGTCACATAACAAATGAGTTCTCGTTCGTGCTTGCTTTTGGCCATTATTCTTCCCTTGTGTTACTATGTTGATGCTGCTTGCTCTAATGGAAAATGCAAGGTTTGTATACCCTACCACCTCTTATTTGAATCATGCCTTTTACTTTTCAGTTTCAAAATTGGTATTATATTTGTTTTCAATCTTTGATCAGCTAAATGAAGAGTGCTCGTCTAACGGTGATTGTGGAACCGGACTCTATTGTTTCTCATGTCCACTTGGGTTTTCAGGCTCTAGGTGTGTGAGATCTTCTGTCACAGATCAATTCAAGCTCATAGTAAGATTCTCACTTCTCCTTGGTCTTTGCCTTATTTCACAAGAAACTGTCACAACACAGGTCTAAAGATTTTTTAAATGCCAACACTTGGCAGGGTTTTGGTTCTGGTGGTGTAGGCTAGAAACTAGTTCCATCATTTTACATGAAATGAATATTAACTGCTATTATTTGAAAAAATCATGAAAAATTTTCAGGACTTTGTATTATTATATTTATTTTTGGATACCAAAAGAGAAACCTAAGCTATAGTATGAGATATGTCACTGTCTTTAGAGTGAAAAGGAAATTTAGGAGTGTTTCTTCTTAATCAGTTTTTTAACTGTTTGTTTTCTTTCGGTATAGAATAATTCTCTTCCATTCAACAAATATGCCTTTTTGACAACACACAATTCTTTTGCTATTGATGGAGAACCATCTAACACAGGAGTGCCTCGAGCCACCATCACTAATCAAGAAGACAGTGTAACGCAGCAGCTAAAAGTACGTTATTCGTTACTACTAGGCTTATATTCTGTTAACTTCTATGATGTTCTGTTTCTACTACTCGCAAGGATGTTCAAGGTTCATTATTTCTGCCATCTGTGTTTCATCTGTAGAATGGAGTTCGGGGACTAATGCTAGATACGTATGATTTTGATGGAGATGTGTGGTTATGTCATTCATTTCGAGGCCACTGCCATGATTTCACAGCTTTTGTATGTAGAATTCATCTTCCCAGTAATGTTTTCTTTTTGGCCTCTACAAAAATACAAACATTTATGCTAACATTAGTTCAGCTACACAAAGATGCTAACTTTGTATTCTACAAGTAGGAACCAGCTATAGATACACTTAAGGAAGTTGCAGCTTTTCTATCTACCAACCCAGAGGAAATTATCACACTCATACTGGACGATTATGTTAAAACACCCAAAGGGTTGACAAGAGTCTTTACAGAAGCTGGTTTGATGAAGTTTTGGTTTCCTGTGACGAGAATGCCGAAAAAAGGAGGAGAATGGCCTCTTGTGAGTGATATGGTTGCTAAAAATCAAAGATTACTTGTGTTCACTTCAATAAATTCTAAAGAACAAAGTGAAGGCATTGCATACCAGTGGAATTACATGGTTGAAAATCAGTGTAAGATATCACCAACCATTAAATCTTTCTTTGTTCTTCACAAAAACATTTTTATTCCTTTGTTAGTTTTCCATTTTGGTGTGTGATCTTAATTTTCCCCAGATGGAGATGGAGGAAGAAAAGCAGGAAGGTGTCCAAATAGAAAAGAATCTTCTCCTCTTGATGACAAGAGCAAGTCCTTGGTGTTGATAAACTATTTTCGCACTTTTCCACTTAAAGCAATCACATGTGAAGATAACTCTGGAGGTCTCATTGACATGCTGAAAACCTGTCATGGTGCTGCTGGCAACAGGTGGGCCAATTATGTTGCGGTTGACTATTACAAGGTAGAACTTTGGCACATTTTCTCTTTTGCTACAAATTTTGTTGCTGAGCATAAACTTTTGACTCAGTCGTTCCAATATTTGTTATAATTTGGGGATCATTTTGCAGAGAAGTGAAGGAGGAGGGTCCTTTAAAGCTGTGGATACTCTCAATGGGAAGCTCTTGTGTGGTTGTGATGATGTCCCTGCCTGTGTGGTGAGTAAATTTTCACAATTTCTTTCTTGAACACATAGTAAATAACTCCACGACATTTGATTTTTTATTCTTTTTCATTTTCAGCCAGGATCTACTTCACAAGCTTGCTCAGCCCAGAAAGCATAGCAAGTAGCAACAAGCTTCTTGTAATGTTTGAGTCTGTTTAAGTGTAATTTCTTGCCTTCATTACCACGCTTTCCTGGTTCGATATAATCATACAAGTACTACTGTATGCCAGTGCTACCGGATTATGAGTTTGTATAAACGTGAAAATGACACTTATATAAAACTATCGGTAATTTAAGATAATGGTACTTCTTTTAAGCAAATGGGAAAATCTTTTAAGATTTGCACTTAGCCATGCGTTACTCTATATTCTAACCTCCACTTATAATGATAGAAGTTCTATTCTGTTGCCATAATCCTACTAATTTATGAGCAATTTGTGAGGAATTCAAATATAGAATTGAAAATCTCACATTGAATAAAAATAAATAAGATGAACATGTAAAAAAATAAAAAAAAACACACAAACCTATTGTCTTATGGGCTTTTTATAAGAGGTGCCTATGAGATCTCATGTATGTTGACTAATGATTCAGAACTCATCATATTCAAATTTTTTTGGTTACAAACCAACTCTCCCCAATTCCAATCGTAACTATATGGTTTAACTTTTCCAATATTAGTTTTGTGTTGGATTTTAACCCGACTAACGCAATGAAATATCAAGAAATGTTGATAGATGAATTAGAAATTTCATTTCGAATGTAAACTTGCTATTTACAGATCCTCGTCGGTTTGGTCAGGTGTTTCAGATTATTATGCTCTTAATTTGGAAATCACATATTGGACAACCGATAATGGGACATATAAAAACAATTGGAATGACAACTAGTTTTCTCATGACAACATAGCTCAAATTTCTATTATCCTTATTAACACAAAACACTTTCTCAAAGTTAGGGTTGTGGATGCTTGGGATGGGTCTATTCCTACCTTTCTGCAACAAGTACCGAGAGTGTAGAATCTATAACATCTGATTTTAACTTGTGCTTATTTTTATCCTTCCTCGCATCCATGTTCTTGGAGTAAGAGTATTTGGTTGCATAATCCCTCCAACTAAAACTCTGATTCTTAGGAAACTCTTAATAGACTCCCTTCTGATAGCCATGCAACACAACTCTTTTCATGTAGTAAGCAAGAACACAACTCTTCTCATGTTTTTCTTTTATGTTCTACCCCTAGAAGTTTCTGGACTTTAGCTTCAAGGGATTTTTTTCTGGTTTTAATTCATGTCCAACCATGATATTTTGAGTTTGCTATGTAGTGCAGGTAGTCCCTTGACAAGGAGATTCATTAAGTCATTATACATATTGTCAGGGTAAACAAAATTTATACGCCAATCAATATAAAATCTTCCTAAGTATGATTCTAATTATTTGAAAAATCACCTCAATTATCATACAAGGGAGTCTGCGAATGATTGACCGTGTAAAAACTATTTACACCCAGTGCATACACTATTAATTTCTAATCGAGTGGAAATTATCAGATATTTTGTAAAAGCTTGCATCTGTACCTATAAAAGATACAACCAGAGAACTTCTACAACATCTTAGGTTACTGTTCATGCCTCATATCGGTAGTTCACACAATGAATTGTTAAGTTATGGCTTGGAGGTTTGAAGAAAACAATCAAACACTGCACAATTGACAACCTAACAATCTTTTTTCATTCATATTGGGCATAATACCGGAAATGTTCATCCGACACAGCACAACTAAAAAGACGAAATGAAAACAGATTTTGCCGTTTCTTAAACCAAAGGACAAGTATATCATGTAAGTTATGAATTTGCTAAAAGGGAATAGGGAGTGAAATCACATTATATCGAAGGACAACAACACAATAACCAAAGGTTGCCAATCAAACTCACTCTCATGACATAATGGCGCAAAATTGCAGATTATGCGAACACAAAATTTCAACTTTCAAAAATCTAAGTTGTGTCTTAAAAAGATAAGCATGTGGAAGACCTACTTCTTAGAAGGCTTCCCTTTCTTTTGAGAACCTTTCCCCTTTGTGTTATCCATTGAAGAATCCATGTTATTGTCCTTTACATTAATGGCACCCTGGCTGAACTCCGGAGACAGTATCTTAGCAATCTCAGGAAAACCAACGGTGTTTCTTCCACGCAACAAAGTTTGCAAATTCTGCTCCCAAATCTTGTCCTTTTTAATACCAGGACTCTGCAGACCAAACATATCACATTAGTAATACCCTAAATTTAACCTCACGAACTAGGAAGCACAAGTTATATAATCAAGTGTAAAATAAGATTGGAAATGATGAGTGAGGTAAGGTGAGAGAACCCGGAAATTGTAGAGTTTGATAAACTTCGAGAGAATGAGAGCAACTTCGGAACGAGAGTGGCGAGGGATGCCGAGGAAGGTGCAGAGTTCACTGGAAGACTTGCGGATTTTGGTGTTGCCGGTGCCGGTGATTTCTGCCACCGCTTTCGCCACCGTGGACATGCTCCTCCGACCCAACGAACCCATTTTCGCGATGTGCTATGACTGCTACAACTGTGAGTTCTTCAACAAATCAACACCAGTAAATGAATACTATCAAAAACAAAGAGTGCAGACACAGTTTTGTTAAGTGATGTATTTAATTGAACTTTTTTAAAAGTTACTTTTTTATATAAGATCATCATATAAATTTTAAAAGATTTGTCATAATGTAAATTCTTTTTGAAAGAATTATTATTATCATTTGTGTAATATAATCTAAAAGAAAACATGAAATATTAAATCATAAAATTTGAAAAGGTTTTATATGTTTATAAGAATTTTATGAATTTTAGAAAAAATCACAATTATTTTTAATCTTTATTATTTTTACCGTAGAAACTATTTTTACTTATTACTAAAAATAACATGAACAAATTTATAAGTATAAATATAATATAATATATATCTATATATATAATAAATAAATAGAAGAAAAAAATTGTTTATTCAAAGTCATAGTCATAAAGCATACATAAACACTCAACTCAACCAATACATTTTAGTCTGTTACTAAAAATATGGATGTGTAGTGTATGTACAGTATTCCTTTTTTCTAATTTACTTTACTTACACTTTTTTGTTTAGTTTATTTTTTATAAAAACAATTGCTTTGAATCACTTGTATAAAGGGGTGGATGTTGACTAATATTTTAGGAAAATCAAAATAACACAATAAAAATTCATAGATTGTCACTAACATAAAGATAACGAATACATAATTTAGTAAAATCATAACTATATAAACAAATAATAATTATTGTCATTTATTCTTTTATATTCTTGAATTCATCAATAATTGGACCACAACTAAAATTTTTAATTATTTCTTTTTTGATGTAAATAAACAAATTGTCAGTAAAAAATTCATCTTTCATCTTATTCAGCAATCTTATTTTGATAATCTTCATTACAAAAAACATTTTTTCTATTATAGTAATAGCTCACCAGTAATTCTTTGAACTTTAAGAAAAAAAAAATTATAATTGGACAATTGAGTCAGTAGTATCATGGTTTAGAATATATGTGAAAAAGTTGAATTTGTTTTGTTTTCATCTTCACACACAGTTTTCCATTTTATCATGTTTAAAATATGAATTTGTTCTTTTATTTTTCACCGATATATTTTTTAAGATTAAGACTAAAGAATAATTTGTCATAATCTAATCAAAAATTGAGACGTAAATGCTAAAATAAAATTTTATAATAATCAAGTTACAATTAAAAGTCAATTATGAAAAAACACATAGCATAATATTTTTTCCTTCTATATTCCTAAAAATGAATATAGTTAGATAAAAAGTAATTTTAACTATTAAATTAATATTTCACTATCAAGTAAGACAAAAAATTTTTTTTTTCAAAAATGAAAGAGAACATATAAAAGATAAGAGTAGAGGCAACAATTATTTTTCTCTTTAAAGAAAACAAGTAAAATTAAAATATGAGAATAATATGTAAAAAGTTCATGAAACAAATACAAAATATCTTAATAATTTTTTTTATTCTTTATTATATTTGATTCAAATTTTATTATCAATTAATATTAAATATTATGATTTATAAATCAAATAAAAAAATTTAATTTATTTTTCTTTGATTCTTGATATACTATACATAATTTAAAAAAGTTTATGGACATTACATTATTTAAAAAATTTCAAAATTTTTAATTACATAAATTATTAAAAAAATTAAATTTTTTGGGCATACATAATTTTAAAAATTTTAAGAATTTTAATTACATAAATTAAAAAAAAATCATAATTTTTGGGAGACATTACCATATACTCTTATTATCGTCCGCCACTGCTTGTAAAATATTTTCACATATTATTTTTCAAAAGTGATTTAATTAAAATATATGAGAAGTAATTTCCCAACTAAGTATATATTTAAGAACCCGGAAAGTCGAGCATAAGTTTTTTTTTTTTAATCTCATCAACGTGTTCTCTTATTGAATAAAAACTTCTAAGAATAAAAGTAATTAAAAATAATAATATATATTCATCAATAACCATGTTTTTCAATAGCACTGATATTTTTTTGTTTGAAAAATTTTGTTAACAGGAATACCAAATTTCGTAAAATAAAAACTATATTGATAAAATATTAGGTTAATTACTATTTTAGTATTTATATTTTGAATTTTAATTTATTTTGATCACAATTTTTCATTTTATTGAATCAATTCGCATTACGTAGTTTTTTTTGTCTTTTATGTATATTTTTTTCTGATTCAATTGATTCCATGTATTTTTTATATAGAGTTGTTTTTTTATTATTAATGTCTTCCTCAAATCTTGAAAATGTATTTAAAAGTCACAATTAGGTTTATGTATCTATCTATGATGATATAGTAGAGAAAAACGAAGATCATAGAGTTGTGATCTTAGTTCTAAAGGAGTCTATCTTGGATTTGAACAAAACGATTTTTGTGAAATTGTGTAGCAAAAAAGAAAAGGGAAAAGAGGGTTTGGACTCACATGTAGTCATTTTTAAACAATTTTAATGTTGAATTCACGAAAGAAATCACATTGTCTTTGTTTAAAGAGTATAGGGACTTTTGAGTCCAAAAAAAAATATACAGTGACCAAATGAATAACTAAACATATTATTAAATAGATATATGGTTACCTTTCAACCAATGATAATGGCAATTTCACATAATGAATGGCATTAAATGGGTTTAAAGAGTTGTCAATTTAGCTTTGCCCATAGAGTTTAGCCTTGACCCACGTGGGTTATAGCCCAAATAGCCTTCAATTTAAAAAGCCTACATGACCAAAAACCCACAAAAATCCTATGGGTCAAGGTCAACCCATGGGCTTCCCTTTTAAACATGTTTTAAACATGAAAAACATATTAATTTTTTAAATATATTATTAAAATTTCAGTTTAGGTCGACCACTCTCGACAATTGACCTTAGACCATCCATCTCGTCAATCAACCCAACCCGACAAATATCGGTTGTTAGGATGGCCTATCTTGGGCGTTGGCCTAAGCCGACCTGTCTTTGCTAAAACATCCTGGTGAGATATTACTAATTTAAATAAAATAAAAACAATGATAGTAATAATTGTGCATTTATTAAAATTTCTTTCTCAAAACGCGGGAAAAATTCATACTTTATTAAATGCATCGGAGTTCAAAACCATAAATTCAATTCAATTGACTGATAATAAATCACTATTTATAAAATATTAAATATAATTCATATAAAGGTTCCAATGTTGCCTCGCTCCGACCTCTAAACCTCACCAGCTCCACATGTAATATCATATGCTCATGTATTACACGATCATCGTCAAACACAAGCAGATAGGGTGAGCTAGCAACATAAACAATTGTTAACCAAAAATAAAGTGCGCACACACTCTCGTTGGGGAACCTCCATCCCCCGATTCCAGAAAACATGGCCACCACCATGTTCGTCCACGTTCTACATTCTGAGATGATGACCTTAAGATATCTTTTGCTACAACAAGCCACAACTCATGGTTCCACCTCCACAAGCCACAACTTGTAGATACACATTCGGGATTATCCTGTTACGAACCACTATCTGTGACGCCAGGTGGAGTTTCCAATACGAACCACTATTTGTATTCTCAACACAAGATTTGCAACATCACCGACCACAACTCGTGATTGCCTATTCAAGTGGAGCCAACCTATACGAGCCACAACTCGCATATATCCCATACTCTTCTATTGTTTCCACCGTCTACATCGACCTTGTTCACAAATAATACAAAGGGAATGCTTCGGGATCACTCATATCAGCTTGAGATCAAAGACCACACTAGATTAGTTGGGTTTCACATGGTGAAGCAACAACTTGAAACCTGTGAACTACATTATGCATACTAAACTTAAAACCAAAACATTTCACTCCTTTAGCTTGATTGAAACCCTAGTTGTTCTACAAATTTTGGGAATAGTAAGCATTTTGTCATCCTTATCATGATAAATAATGCAATTTCAAAGGGAAGAAAATCAAAATCAAGAAATAAACTTTAATCCCAAACAAACGAAACCCCAAAACTAAGAAAATGTCATATCTCCACCCAAATCATATAAAGCAACTAAATTATCCAACACAATGACAGAAAGTTGTAAGAGCAAAAGTTGTAAAACGAAAGTACTGTAAATTTTTTGTTTTTGAAAAATATTACTAGCTAACAAACTAGAGATGAGATGTATGAAGATTCAATGTTGTACTTATAAAATAATGAATCAAAGCATGAAAAGGTTATGTCAGCCTCGACGGTGAGCAATGACGCTAACTATGACCTTGAACGATAACAATGTGCCCAATCGCAGGTCTTGGTGTTGGTGTTGTTTGGCCTCGTGCGAAGAACGACAAGGAGGTGGGAGACGCTATGACTCCAATAACGACCTTTATGACGACCTTCGTGATGAATCATACCGATGACGGTAACTCCAATCGACAATGAGACCCAAGGTTTGTCGTTCACCATCAACATCAAAACCCTAGATTGCCACCACCGTCCATCGAAAGAGTAATAACCATTTGGTCGTGATGGAGGATTCAATTTGTGAAAAGGATGATGCAAGTCATGGTTGGGTTTTTTGTGTTCTGTTTGGGTGAATGCAAAGAAGTGAGAAGTTGATTGCAAAAAAGAAGCAGAAAAACATGTTTTCTCTGTCTTGATTTGGGGGACGAGAAAGAATAAAACCTAGCACCTTCTTAAATTCAACAAAAATGTCCATTCTTAATTTTATTTCCTTAATGCTAGCGTGGAAAAAAATATGATAAAAAATATCCTAAGTCACAGCCATGTCATGGAGTAAGAGAAGTTGTAAAAAATGAGTAGTCATTATATCATTTTTCAAGAGAAATTTGTATTGAGCTCGAAGAAAAAGATGTGCTTTGACTCGATAATAACAACTATAGAGTCTTCTTTGTAACGATTGTTCAAATGTACGGAAACCTTATAAGACTAATTAATCTCTTCTTTTGAGACATTATTTGATAAGAATGCACAAACAATGTAGCATTCTCTATGACTTTTTGACATGTTGATTATAACTACATCCAAAAGGGTTGGGGGAGAGGTTCTTGATTCCACAAATGTCTAACAAGAAGAAACATAAACACGTTGAAAAGAAAATATGCCAAATTTTGAAATTCTAATTAAGTCATACATTTTGACTTTTTTTTATTACTCTTTCTAGCCACTTTTAAGTAGTTTGTTATTTTGGTGGAAAGGTCAATCCTATAAACCTTAGAAGTTAAAAGTTCATAAAATTTATAATAATACCTAGCCTATCTATTAAGACTTGTCCTTCCTGAGCGGAAGGAAAAGACTATTTGACAAACTCTATAGAAGGCTAGTCCTTCTTCTAGTCGCAGTATTAGGTTAAACCTTTTGCTATTAAAGTCAAGCAATTTAGCATCTTTCAGTGAGGTGTAGTAGAACAATATTGAAAAAAAGAATGAAGAGAGAACCATTGATAATAAACAAACAGGTTGGCAAACTCCCAAAAAGAAGAGGAACTTGATCCAAAAGACAAGGGAAAGTTTTCACAAAGAAAATGTGTCAATGCTTACATAGTTTAAGTTTACATGTGAAAAACATGAGTGAGAATTAAATGATAAATCGGTTAATAAAAACTAAATACAAGTTATTAATATTTAATGTGAGATTCCTAGTGATCTAACATGATAACTTTTTGGGATTATTTATCACGTGGAAAACCATAATTATTATAAAATATGTAATAAGTGATAAGAAAGAGAAGAATGACAATGGACATAAAGAGTCTCAAAAGAGTGATAAAACAAGTATTTATATAAAAGAATCTTTATTTTCTACTTTTCAAAAGTTAACGAATTCTACTTAGTGGATATATTGAGAAAGAGGTGAGTAAGGTTGAGTTAAACAAAGTCACAAAAAGAATAAAAGAAGTTATTTCTAAAGAGATGGAGAGATATAAGTTGCATACTAGTTATACTACAACAAAAGTGAAGGTCACAAATGTGGAAGTTATGCAATAAAGACTTATCTTTGCACATTGAACAAGTGGACTGATGACAAGGTAGTATAAATGTCAATATAATTGGACTACAGAAATCAAGATAGGGGTCATGTGTTGGTGTGACATCAGGAGGGTTATGGTGTGGAAATCATCAGACATTTTGAAAAGAGGAATAGACAGAGCTACAATGATGAGCTCTCATACCATAAAAGAAAACCGCAAAGACAATGTAAGACTTATAGCCAAAAACCTCTATAGCATAAATGGATAACAGATGACTAAAAGGAATAACAAAAAAGTTACACCAGAATTAATTCTAATAATAAATTGCAACAATGAATAAGACAAAAAAAGACAACGAAAAACAAGTATTGTATATTTGTATAATGAATAAGGATGAATGTAGAATCAAGTTTGTTGATCCCAGATAATGATACTTTATTTTGAATAACTGTGTTCTTCCCCTTCTTTTATATACATGTTAGAATCACTTTACAAATAAACATTTTTTACAGTTCACAATCCTTAATGCATTAAGAAATGTTTACTCTTCCTTTCTAAAAGCAGAATCTAACTAGTACACATAGAAAGCTTCGCAACAAGCTTCTTGAAATGTTGAATCTTTCTAAATGTAACTGCTTAACCTTGTCCCAAGCTTCCTGGTTCCAATATAATCATACAAATGCTATTTTATGCAGACACAGAATTACCATCATGTTTGATTAGCTTTTCGTAACTACAGACTGCTTAGGTATAGTTTAAAGGTGCAGGTGAAATTAAGATACTTGTTTCTGTCAGATCAGAAACATTTTCCTATTCAACAATACTACACAAAGATAACGAAATTTGGTGCAACATGACTCCATTCCCATAAAATTATCAGTAATTTTCAGCAATCCATGGTGCGCAGTTCCAAATTACGTATTCAAATCCTTTTATGCTCGTCGTGATCATTCGAAAAAATATCATCCCAAACCAAAAAATAAAACACACTAGCTACAAAAACCAGCAACAAACTACATTATAGTTCCAAAAAGCCATGGAGTCATGTTTTACTTCATTTTTTACTTAACAGGCTGATAACAAAAATGTTGAAATTAACATAAATCATCGGAGAGAAAAATTGTTACAATAATTAAACACGTAATCTTGAAATTGTCTTACTTTGCAACCTGTCTTCATTCACAAGAGATAGGAGCAACTTGATTCTGTACAGAGACATCGCAACATCAGAAACATGAAACTAAACACATTAATTTTGAGCTTTAGCAGCAGTAGTAGTAGTAGGTGTTCTCATCTACTTGATTCCCTCAACGTGGTTTTGGGTCAACAATTTCAGAGAAAACCGTCCCAGACATTAATCTATCACTCTCTTTATAGCTGCTACTAAGCTCCTCGCTGCTGGTACTCACACTCACCACACTCGTTCCACTACTCTTGTTAAAATCCGAAACCTGACCCACACTCGTTCCACTACTAAACAAATCTTCGTTACCGTCCTCTCTTCTTTCATTACCACGCTCACCACCAACCACGTTATCATTATCGCGCTGTTCCGCACTCTCTTGTAACTGCAACGCAAACTCCAGCATCCAAACGACGTCGTTCATCGACGGCCTCTGCGTTCCATCGTCCAACAAACAACTCACCCCAATCTCGCAGAACTTCCTCAAGCACTCTGGTGCGATCCGACCCTTCAATGTGGGATCCACAATCTGCGCAATGGTCCCGTTTTGGTAGCAGTATCTCGCCCAATCAGCCAGTGACACCTGTTTCTTCTCCGCGGTGCGGATCAGAGGCGGACGAGCGCAGAGTAACTCAAACAACACCACGCCGAAAGAGTACACGTCAGACTTTTCCGTCAATTGCTGTCGTTTGTAATACTCTGGGTCTAGATACCCAATGCTGCCCTTCACCACGGTGCTCACATGGGCCTTTGACATGCCCGTGGGCCCAATTCGGGAAAGCCCGAAGTCCGAAACCTTGGCCACCCACTTATCATCCAACAAGATGTTCGTGGTTTTCACGTCGCGGTGGATGATCGTGTGCTTCGCGCCGGTGTGGAGATAGTGCAGCCCACGCGCGGCGCCGATGCAGATCTTCAGGCGCTCCTTCCACGGGATAGCGGGGTTGTCCGTGTTGTAGAGATGGTCGCGTAGGGTGCCACGTGCCATGAAGTCGTAGATGAGGATCATCTCGTTCATCTCGTTGCAGTATCCGATTAGGGACACGAGATGAAGATGGCGGAGCTGCGAGAGCATCTCGATCTCGTTCATGAACTCGTGCGCGCCCTGCTGTGAACCAGGTTTGAGGCGCTTGATGGCCACCGGGGTGGAACCGCCGTCGATGTAACCCTTGTACACGTGGCCGAATCCCCCGGCGCCGACGATGAAGACGTCGTCGAAGTTGTTGGTGGCGGCTTTGATCTCCACCAGGGAGAAGTGGCGGCAGAGATCGGACGGTAGAGAGGAGTTCGTGTTGGTTGACTTGGTCGTTGTGAAGGACAGTGGACCCCACTTGGAAGTCGCGGAAGACTTTGACTTGTTGTAATCTTTTGGCTTTGTGGTTCTCTTGCGTCTGAAAAACACGACAAGGAAAACGATTATCAAGATCAAAACGATGCCAGACACCACCCCTGCTATGGCTCCAATAATCGCCGTTGAGCTTCCGCTGCTGGTCTTTCCTTTTTGACCGGGAATGTTGTTCTGTGGAGTCTGAACCGGGTCAGGGTTGGGTCCGGCTAGGTTGTTTGAGTCGGCTTGGCTGATTTTGAAGATCTCGAGACCGTTCAGGAAGGCGTCTGCGTATTTCGAATCCACATTGCTTCCGTAAGGCTGCATTTGAAGCGAGAGATTAAACTTTTTCCGACCATCATTCTCAGGAATCAAAACGGCGAAGTTTCTATGCACAGCTAGACCCTTTTGTTTCTGACTCCAGTTCATTACATCTGCACGATAATCAGCCAACCTGCTCGCTATGTAAATGTAGAATTTCCTGTCACCGATGTCATTAATAGTGGGATCAAGCTCGCAGAAGTGGAGTCTGAGAACGTAAGTGAAGCCAGCATCAACCGGGAACTCCCAAGTGAGGTTGCTCATTTTGTTCAGAGTGGCGTTTCTGCCCATGCTACGCGCTGTTCTGAATAGTTCCTTTGGTGCCACGTAATCGGGATTCACTGTTATGTTCATTTTCCCAGACGTATCAGCTGGTAGATCATCATTCCTTGGATTGTGTTTGATAAAATAGCCTTGTTCGTCAGCCCAATCCCTGAACAAACCGGTGTCGTTTTGTGGTGGGATTTCTTGTCCTCCGGCTTTGATTCTATA
>Ga0209589_1006493_pt1 | contig 19325 bp, 29 predicted proteins | sample CowpeawhiteBW_FD_187525 | JGI IMG/M metagenome (GOLD analysis project Ga0209589, IMG submission 187525) | Root nodule microbial communities of legume samples collected from California USA - Cow pea white BW (SPAdes) (version 2) | ecosystem: Host-associated > Plants > Roots > Nodule | place: USA... | reverse complement strand
CATTGCGCGACGTTGACGATCTGACAAAGCCAATCCGGGAGGAACTTGAGAAGTTCTTCATCGCGACTGACGAGCTAGAGGACAAGAAGCTCAAGATCATCGGTTGGAAAGGCCCGAAGGTCGCGGTACAGGCCATCAAGGACGCCGCGAAATCTTTCGCAAAGGACGGCAAATAGATTCCGTCCAGGCTGCGCGGCCCGTCTGGATGAAATGCGCCTAAACCCATTGCTGCAAATCCAGGACCCTCGCTCAGCTGAGATTGTCATTTGAAAGTCGACATTTGGAAATGCGCCGCTTCGTCCTCCGACCAAGCCTCCGGGCGATATCAGGTCTTTGGCCCCTCTAGTTCGAGTCTCTGAAGGCCGCAACGATATTGCAACGAATTGGGTGAAACGACCGCGAACAGAACGGGACGGTAACTCGTAGTGGGCGCTTTACTTTGGAGACAGCTTGTAAACCTCGCCAGGTTCGAGTTTGAGTTCCTCGATCACCCTTTGCTGCTTTTCGGAGAGAACGACCGGTACGACTTCCGCCGTCCAGCCTTCGGGAACGGCCGCGAGAACTAACGTCAGCGCCTGACTTGGCTTGGCTAAGGCGAGCCACGTCTGCTTCGTTGGCACGGCTCCGTCGTCCGAAGTCACTTCAACGAGCGTAAGGGAATTGCCGAATGACTCTGCCATCACCCACTGATCCCTGCCAGCCGCCTCCTAAGTTGAACTAAGCAGCTGAGGACGGCTACGACTAGTGGCTTTGCGAGAACCGGCCCATCGCCCAACGCGCGTCAGACGATAGGCCGTCCCGGGTGGATGGCGGGACCTTAGGCCGGTATCGCCACAGACCAACTTTCAAATTACGGTGGCAGAGAGTCGTTCCTATAGGGGCTCTACGGATCGCCCGCTCCTCCGGTCTGAATTGGAACACTGGAAGGATGAGGCGAGGCACCAACAAATACGCCGCCCGCTTAAATAAAGCGCAGGCGGCGGCTTCCCAGCCTCGGGAGGGTGAGGGTAAATCCCGACGAGAATTGGTGTCCAGGCGTCGCGTCAGGGTTCATCGCTTTGCCGAAAAAAGCTTAGATTGGTGGCTGCAGACCCGGTGAGGTCAGCCACTTGCTGACCTCTGCGGCAGCATCGATCTGCCTAGCCTTTCGTAGGAGCTCCATGCGGCAGATGCCAGGTGGCATCCCGCTGGCCTGTTGGCGCAAATTAACGGCCTCTTGCGCGAGACGCTACTCGAATGCCGATGATTTTTTCAGGATCCGTCGGGCCGACATCTTTGGTGCTCCGCTGTAAGGTTGAGCGGGAGCGCTACTTGCGTCCACACCACCGATAGATGCTACGGGCCGCTCGGTGGCGGTGGGAACGTGCGCCTTTATCTGTGGCATTGCCGGGCTTTGTTTATTTCCTCGCACACGATCTGCAAACTGTTCCAGGGTTCCGCAATTCCCTGAATTACTTGTCGCGCCTGGACCTCTTATCAGAACGATCAATGCGGGCCGCTCGAAATTCCGCGGGGCCTTCGAGCAGACGCTGCTTTCTCGTCGATTGGACCTTGGAGCTCGCGGAGGCGTCAGCTCTTTCATCTATCACAATGCCAGCCAGGTGAAGAGCACGCTTCCGCTGGCGGCCCACGCGACGACCTTTAACATCCTCTTGCGTCATCCTACTGACTCCCTGAGTTGGAGCTATTTGGAATGCACCGGCAGCCGTGGAACTCAGCAACCGCGGCAAATGTTTTTTAGCTTCGCTCCGGTCCGTGCTTCTTCCGCGCGGAAAGGGTCCTTTTCGACCGACGATGAGTCGGTACTGCTCGCAGAGGGCTTCCTCGCTTTGGGAGGAAAGGCTGCATCGTAACAGGAGAGGCGCGCTCCGGTGCTTTCGATTGAACGGCAGTTCGGCTCGGCCGCAAAAACCGGTGATGCTGCGCCGAATATTGATACAAGCAAAAGCGCAGCCGTCCGTGTACCTGTTCGAGCCATTGTCATGCGAGGGTCCTTCTCTATTTGATCCTCGAGAGGGTTTGCCGGCTCCCATGATCGGAAGCGGCTGTCAGGACCATTACAGCCTTCCGACTCCACTGCTGGGTGTCAGGTCCACCGCTATTTCTTCTTTGTGGGCCCGAAATCCGGCTGCCAAGCGGGATCCTTCCGGCTCGGTGCCGCAGCGATCACTTTCGCCTTTTCTTTCTTCGGCTTCTTGGCCTCGCGATTGCCGCGTTGCTGGCCCTTCGCCATGTCGTTCTCCTTTGATGGTTCGAGTTCGTCGAGTTCGTTGGATTGTAGCACCCGTCCACGCGGAGTGCAGACCCTGACGTCCATGTAGCCTTCGCGCAGTAATTTTCGCGCAAGGCGCAACGCGACCTTCGCAGTGCCGCGGTCGACATTGAAACCGCCATATTCGTTGGTCCCACTGACCAGATACAACACGCGTGTTGCCCTAGCCATTGAAGATGGCGACCGCACACACAAGCAGTAGAAACAGCGGAACAACTACCGGCGGCACGATCCAGTCCGAGATGCGACCACGCGACATCGAACGCTCCTGCCAGATCTTCGGCGGGAGCACACGTGACCCTCAGTCACCGGTCGAAGCCGTTGAGAAGTGCGGTGATGCCAGCGACCCTACGCCAGTGCCGAACGAATAGCGAGGGTTAAGTGCCGCGCGGGTGCCGGCTCCGCTGTGACAACTTCGTCTGCCGGCAGGTCACAATAGTGCTGGCTATTGCCGCGCGAGGGGCGCATGGTCGCGTCCAGCATCGGTTGGGGCTTCACTTGCGAAAGGCCGCGTGCATGACCATCCGCTCGCGGCGAGAAACCGTCACCTTCAAACATCCGTTCCGCATCCGCGGCATCGACCGCGTCATGCCAGCCGGCGCTTATGAAGTCGTCACGGATGAGGAGACGATCGAGGGGCTGACCTTCTCAGCCTATTGCCGTATTGCGACAATGATCACCGTTCCCGCTGAAACCGGCTGCGGAACGACGGAGATGTTGTCGATCGGCTCGATCGATCTTGCGAACGCACAAGCTGCGGATGCGAGCATCGTCCATGACTGACCTGCCGGTCGATCTCGACAGGCGCCGCGGCATGGCGGCGCAGAAAGCCACCGATCTGCGCCGCGCCTTGGCTGACGTCGAGGCCAATCGCCGCGAGGTGCGTGTTCGCGAGGCTGATCTCGAAAACCGCATGATGACGGTCTCTGCCGCGTCCTGGCCGGAGGCGGCTATGAAGGCACGCCATCTGCTCAACCTCTATGTTGCAAGTCTGCCTGCCGAGGATACGCGTCATCGCGCGCTTGTGGCCGCGCTATTCGACGATTTCGCTCGGCTGTCCGACGAGATCTAAGGCGAACGTCGGCCGTTAGCACTCTCGGTTCGAGTGGGAAGGGGAAGCCGACAGGCGATGATTGCAGGGACGCCATGCCCGGTCCCAGGTGTAGCCAGAGCGAACCGCGACGCTGACCTGCGAAGACCTGGATATGCGTTCAGGTCCTGTCACGCTGGCGCCGACATTCTCTAAAACGGAGCGCTCATGATGATCAGATACTTCTTCGATATCAGAGACGATCAGGAGCTCTACCCTGACGAAGATGGAATAGAGTTTTCCACGCAGCGAGAGGCCGAGATGGAGGCGGCTCACACGTTGGCAGGATTGGCACGCGATTTGGCGGGTCAGGAAGACCGCCCGGACGTTGCAGTTGAGGTCCGTACGGAGGCAGGGCGTTTGTTTCAGGCGGCACTGATCTTTGAAGCCAATAGATCCAGGTAACAGACCTCTCCTTGTTGCGCGTCTGGACCGTGAGGAATTCTGTTCCGCGGCGAGGCGGCAGTTGCATTGCCCGACTTGCAGCTGCGGCGATCAACAGACGAGTTCGTCGGTCCAAACCTTGAAGCTGAGTAACGTGTTGGGTCCGAATGTCTGGGTGATTGGAACGTCCGCGGCATCGCGGCCGTGTGCGATTAGCACGCGACCGATGCGCGGAATATTATTGCGAGGATCGAATGTGTACCAGCGCCCGCCGATATAGGCTTCGAACCAGCCGGCAAAATCGCCAGCGGCATATGGAGGTGCCATTCCAATGTCACTGAGATAGCCCGTGCAGTAGCGCGCGGGAATGTTCATGCAGCGGCAGAACGCAATAGCCAAATGTGCATAGTCCCGGCAGACGCCTTTACCTTCGTTGAACACTTCCCAGGCAGTCTTGGTGGGGCGGGCGTGTTCGTAGCCGAAAGCGATGTGGTTATGGACGAAGTCGCAGATGCCCTTGACCCGTGCCCAACTAGGCGCGGTCTTCTCGAGCAACTTCCACGCCACGTCGGTAAGGCGGTCGGTCTCGACATACCGGCTGCCGAGCAAATAGACGATGGTGTCCGGAGGAAGATCTTCCACCGCATGTTGCTCCGCTGATGGTACGATGAGGTCGGCCAGACCGCTATCTCGTACAATGCCGTCCGCTGTGAGGCGCATGCGGCCGGCGGGCGCAACAAGACGGCTACACCAATTTCCGAAACCGTCGCGATAGGGCGTGATCGGTACTGACGGCTCACTGACAAGATAATCGGGCACGACGATGTCGGATGCCCGCGTGAGTGCCGACAACTGCAATCAGGGGCGTTGGTTGCGGAAAGTCGTAGATCATCTCGAAGCCAACGCGGATTTTCATGGGATTTGGCTCCAATGAGACGATTGAGAACGTCGCATGACCTGTCTGCGCATCGTCACCGACGAATGCCGCGAGCGCTCAGGCGCGAATGGTATGACATCGCAGCTACGATCGCCAGCAGCATGCTCGTTTGCGACGAACCAACCGTCCAATACCTGACCGGAACCCATTTCTAACTGAGGGCTTTCTAAAGGATGAAAATGCGATCCAGAGTGAAACCCATGTCGGTTCAGCCGGTGCAAGACTGGCTGGCCAAGCCCGTGTCCGACAGGGCGTCCTATCAGGGCGCGCGTCGCACCGTGAGTGAAGCCGACGCTGACATTTTGAGGAAGTGCGCATTAAAGAAGCAGCGCGCGTTGATCGGCACCCTCAATAAACGTGCGCGATCATGAGAGAGTTCAAATGTCCTCATTGTGGGCAGCTTTCAGCTTTCGAGGACTCCGAATGCAATCGGTGTAAGCAGCGCTTGATGTTCGATCCTGAGAATATGGCAATGGTTGGCGCGGAAAGCGCCCTGGAATGCGTCAACCGAAACATCATCGGTTGCAATTGGTGCGCTGTTGCCTCGGCTCCCTACTGCCTGTCCTGCTCCCTGACCCAGGTCATTCCTACCACGCAAAATTCCCATAACGTGTTCCTGTGGACGCGCGTGGAGGAAGCAAAGCGCAGACTGATCTACGACCTGGGAAGGCTCCGCCTACCCATCGCATCCGCGGGTGGATTTCAGCTGGCATTCGAGATTCTGTCCGACGAGCATGGACCGGTCCTGACCGGGCACGAATCCGGCCTGATAACTGTTAACCTTGCGGAGGCCGACGATGTGCAGCGCGAGATCAGGCGCGTTTCATTTCGCGAACCCTATCGCACCCTTCTTGGTCATTTTCGACACGAAATTGGCCACTTCTACTGGAATGCGCTGATACACGAAGGAGGCTTCCTATCGCCCTTTCGGCTGGTGTTCGGTGACGAGACCGAAAATTACCAGGCTGCGCTTGCCGCCTACTACGCCCGTCAAGGTCGGTCCGACGATCCGACAAGTCACATCAGCATGTATGCGACATCTCATCCCTGGGAAGACTGGGCAGAAACCTTCGCCCACTTCTTACATATCGTTTCGACCCTGGATTCGCTGGCGGGACTTCCGCTGTCCTTGGATGCGCGCGCTCAGCACACGCTAAACGACCCCTATCTCGAAAGCGATTTTGGCGCACTTTTGGAGCTGTGGGCCCCGCTCGCACTTACGATCAATCGCCTCAACCGCTCGCTAGGTCTTGCCGACGCGTACCCATTCGACATTTCGCCTGCAGTTAAAGGCAAACTACACCTGGTCCATATGTCGATTTCGGCTTTTAGAAATCGGAAAGAATCAAGGGGAACCGGGTAGGTTGTCGATTGCGAGGAGCTCTATCGGATCTGCTCGCGCTTCCGGGCTTGAGCAATCTCGCCGGCACGGAGGCATGGTCGTTGTGGCTCAACAGGCGGGCTACGAAGCAAATACTTAGCCTATTGACTTTAAAGCGGAGGCTTCGTTAGTGATGGCCGAGATGGCGGTGCCAGACTTGCGAACGACGCTGGTAAACTGCTCATCCGACAGATTGAGTCGCTTGCGAAGTATCTTGACTTGCACTTTGTCTCTCAAATCCAGCGAATTACGGAAATAGTTCGGCTGTACCTGTTCATGGCATTCTCTCACAATTGGGGATGGGAAGATCGTGATCAGGCTGGCGTTAAGCCGCTCCTGCCGCGAAGGTCGACAGTCGCGCTCCTCGCGAAGCTTCCGCGGCCTTTAACGCGACATTCCCCACCGGTCGGCGTTCCGCGTTCCAGAAATATATCAGCGTGAGCGGCAGGTAGCTGGGTTAGGTTTGTTAGAGTCAGAACCGCTGGCGAACACTAGCGTTCAACAATCTGCCTTCGATCGGGGAGATGGTGAACGGAAGAGCTCAGGGACGTTGCGGCTTGATCCGAGACAAGCTCAACGCCGCCGACAAGACTAAGCGCGCTCGCCTTCCTGGGCGCGTAGAGTAGGGTCCGCCCGGCTTCCGTTTGGCGCCTGGCAGGAAGGTCTCCAGTCGCGACATTGAACTATCGGTGTGTGACCCAGACCGTTCCAGGTTCGGGTCATCCGCTATAACCATCGTCCGACGTGCGTTTGGCGATGGGCCGGTTCTCGTAAATTCTTGACTTTCTCAACTGCTGGTGTATGGTCTCGTCATCGATACTGGCCGAACAACTGTTCCGCTTTCGCCTCAGATCCTGCGGCGCGCACGTTTCAGACATTCTCCAACATCGACTAATTGGACACTGGCCGCAGCTCCGCGCGCCGGGTCCTGCGCGCACGCGAAAGGAAAACCTTATGAACACGGGTACAGTGAAGTGGTTTAACACCCAAAAGGGCTTTGGGTTTATCCAGCCAACGAACGGCAGCAACGACGTCTTCGTTCACATCAGCGCTGTCGAACGCGCCGGTATGGGGACTCTGAGCGAAGGTCAGACGCTGTCTTATGACGTCGTGGCAGACCGTCGTACCGGTAAGTCCGCTGCCGAAAATCTTCGTGCTGCTTAAATAACAGCACGACGACCTGTCGCTCCAGCCACGGATGTACTGGCAGAGCTTGTGGTTCTGCCCCGCGCCCGAGCCATCGGGGGCGGGGTTTTTCATCGAATCCGGCAAAGACATTCAACGGGCTCGTCTGTGGCTTCGCTTCGACGATCGGCCCTCGTGTCGCTGAGTTACGATTAAGCAGAACCGAGGTCTGCCTCGAAGCTCATCGCGCAAATTCATTTCGGAGTGGCTTGTTCCGTCTTTCAGGTGCATAAATCGGTATGCACGATTCTGATCATCGATCTTGTCGGTGCGGCGCCGTCTATAGCCGAACCGAGGCGATGGCACCTAGCCGGCAGATCGCCAGCTTCGACTGCTCGGTTTGCGGCGCTACGATGGAATCATGGAACACCGCTTGGGTGCCCATCTACAGGCTGATAGTCGGCCCAGTTCGACACTCCTCATCTGAAGGATGACTTCACCTCGCAAATCGAACCGCGGCCTGTGGCAGGAATTGTTCATCGCAGAGTCGTTCGGCAACTTGTTCACTAGCGTTGACGTGACCGCGGACGATCGTCGGACCTTACACAAGCCAAGTCAGGCGCCGACCTTGGTACTCGCAGCCGTTCCCGAAGGCTGGACGGCGGAACTCGTGCTTCAACCCTGAGGGAAAACAGCAAAGGCTTTTCGAGGAGCTGCACCTCAAGCCGCGCAATGTTTACGGGCTGCCCCGGTCTGGCTCAACGAAGTGCGACCACACCGGCATGTTGACTAGACGCGGCTACATCCGGAACGTGCTATCCTTGGTGCCAAGCAGGAGATTCAATGAGCATCGTAAAACGTCATCTGGCCGAGCAAGAAGAACGCCTGGTACTAATCGAGGAAATTTGCATCGATACAGGAGCGCTCGTCTTGGATACAGCTACAGACGAAGTCTACTTTTCTGCAGACGAAGCGGCTTACAAGAACGCCTACGTCACCGTGTTTCAAGCCTGGGCGAAGGGCACGATCAAGGGCACAGCGGAACAGATATTCGAGGCTACAAAATCCATTCTTGAGGACTAGAGATTCCACTTTGGAGTCGTGAGCGATGAGGAAAAAATAATGCCATATGCATATAAGCTGAACGAGGACGTTCGCCACCAGGCTCAAGGCCCGCAAGGACGCGCCGCAACTGAACCGCCGATGGTTTACACGATCGTACAGCACATGCCCATCGAGTCTGATGGACGAGTTCGGTATCGCATCAGGTGCAAGTCCGAGAAGATCGAGCGCGTCGTTACGGAGGATCAGCTTTCGCATTTTCATTGATCTCTCGTATTCTTCCGCAAGCGCCCATCGGCCTCCCGCAGTGACCGGAGCAGCAAGGAGGAAAAAATGTCAGACCGGCGGGAGCTCTATCGGAGCCCAAATGGCGATGCATGGTTCATTGCACGCGAGCCGACAAACGGTTACGCGTTCATCATCCACCAGCCCAATGCGCCCTCTGGCGGCCGACTATCTCATGTCGAGTTGGGTGAGTTCTTGCGTGACGGGAAGGGACCCGAACAGCAAGCATTGTTGCGATTGATCGGAACGCTGGTCGAGGTACCGCCCTTTGCCTAGAGCGTTTCACATTTTGACTGAAGCATAACCGGCGTTGGCGAAATAGTTGGCGCATTCGCGGGGCTGGATGTCCTGGATGAGGTGACCGATGTGACGCCAGGTTGTCCTCGAAGGTTCGCTTCTGGGCTCGCCGCATCCAGTGTTCTCTCTTGGAGAATGCCTGTTCGATCGGCTTGAGGTCCGGTGAATATGGCGACAGGTACCAAAGCCTGGCGCCAGCAGCCAGGATCATCTGCCTGACAGCTTTCGACTTGTGGCTTCCGAGATTGTCGAGAATGACGATGTCGCCTTCGCGCAGGGTTGGCGCCTGATCCCTTGGTGTCTCACTATTTTTATTGGAGTGATCACGATCTGGCTCAATGGCAAGGGGCCTACAGAGCTCGGTCTGGAGGAAACATTACAGTGGAGCTCGCTGCGCTGCTTGTGGTGGCGAAGCTCGTCGCAACGACAGGCACCCTGCGGGCCGCGCTCGCTGCGCTGCTTGTGGTGGCGAAGCTCGTCGCAACGACAGGCACCCTGCGGGCCGGAGCCGAAGGCGGACTCCTGACGCCCAGCCTTGCGATCGGTGCATTGCTCTCGGTTGTGCGCGGCGCTGGTTGGAATCTCGCAGGCTTCGGCGCACCGGAGGGGGCTTACGCGATGGTAGGCGCCACAGCTTTCCTCGGAAGAGGATGCCCATCACCGCTATGATCCAAACTTTTGAGCTTACGCATCTTTCACAGGATTTCGTGATCCCCATCATGGCGGCGACCGGCGGCGCGACAGCGGTGCAGGAACGGCGTTGTCTGGTGCGCAGCATCTGAGATTGTCAATTTGCAGCGCTTGGTGTCGGGTGCCGCCGAGCGCGAGACACGCTTCCACGGCGGCCCCTTCGCGCACCAGGCTGTCGTTAGCACATCCAGGCCCAGGCTTATCCCAGTCATGGTGTTTGCCCAACTTCATGCCCAGGAAAGGCTGCGCATAGCGCGGATGATACCAAGGATCGGGGCGCAGCTCTGTCAGGAGCGCGAACATCGTGACGGTACCCGCGGCGAGCAGCGCGCATCCGGCGCCCGTACTTCCAAACACCCGGAAGGCGCCGCTTCTGGCGCGCGACGATCTCCCGCGAGGCGAACAGGACCATGATCATGGCGGCGAGAGCAGTCCAGAGCGGCGACACCGCGGCAAACAGCAACGTCAGCACGTGTCCGAGGAAGACGAGCTGAGCCACCATGCGCACAATCGCAATGGCTAGTTGCTCTCGAGCTTTAGGCGGAGAACAAGCGAGAGAACGCCGTCCATGACGACAGTTTCAGAGCCGACGATAAGGTCAATAACATCAATATATTATCGCACAGATTTTGCGTTGCATTTACAAAGATGGGAACTATTGCTTCGCCGTGCCGCCATGACGCAGCTGCCGCCCAAGCGCTCGGGCCGCATAACCTGCGATGGACTGCGAGCTTCCACTGCGCCCCAAGGGCGGCTGTCTTCCGATTGCGTGAGTGTCCCGGTACGCTCGATCACGGCCCTTCCGAAGAGTCCGCGGGGTCGATGAGAGCCATCGCGGCCAAGGGCTTGGCCTCTACTCTGGCAGTCCCGCTTTCCTCAGACCTTCATAGAAGCGATTGCGCTCCTGCCAGAACACCGCATTGCGCGAAGGTTCCGAGGCACTCAGGCTGCTGACCGTGGAGCCGGGAATGCGCTTCTGGTATTCGATCAGGTTTTTCCTGGCTTGCTCGCTGCGACCGTGCAGGGCATCGATCGCCGCCAGCCATTGCCAGGCAAAGCCGTTTTGCGGACTACTGATCGTCGCCTGACGCAAGTGCGTGTAGGCCTCCTCGTCATGATGCTGGTGGAATTCGGCCATGCCCAGCGTGAAGTGGCCAAGGCTCACCTGTTCGGCATCGAGTGGATCAAGACGGAGCGATAGCATGACTGGCGCGGCTACTTCTTCCGGACGGCCCTGTTGCAGCCTCAGAAAGCCCAGCCGCTGCAATGCCCGCGGCTGGTTCGGATAGAGTGAAAGCACGCGTTGGATGGCCTGTTCCGCATCGTCGATCCGACCTTGCGCTGATAACACCAGGCTTCTCACGTAGTTTGCGCGCGGCTCGTTTGGTTGCAGCGCCAACGAACGCTCGATCGCTTGCGCGGCGAGCGCAGTCTGGGCGTCCGGCGCGGTGCTCCAGCGCGTCAGCACCTCGGTGATGTGACTGAGGGCAAGTCCGGCCAGCGCAGAGGCGGAGTCGGGGTCTATCTGTAAGGCCCGCTCGAACAGCGCGCGCGCCCGCTGCGGCTCTTCCCGTGTATGCATCCGCTTCAGCAGGCGCCAGCCCTGAAGCGTGGGATCGATAGCGGCAAACCTACGCCCGGCATAGGGACCCTCGACGGGAGATTCGGCCTCGTCAATGCGTACTTTCAGCTCGTTGGCGATGCGCGCCGTGACGTCCCGGTGCCAATTCCATCCAGCTGGTTCAGCGTAGTCGAACCGGCCGGACCACAACAGTGCGCCAGTGGCGCTGGCCTGCAGTTTCAGGGCGATCGAGACGGCTTCACCTTGCCGGTGCAGGCTGCCACTCAAAACGTAGGCCACGTTCAATCGGCGGCCGAGGTTCTGCGCATCGCTGTCAGCACCCGCCGACGAATCCCCTGGCAGATGTCCGATCACGAGCGTATCGGGTAGGCGCGACACTTCAATCGTGAGATCTTCGGTCACGGCCTCGGCGAGGTCAGCAGCGTTCTCGCCACCAACACCGACCAGCGGCAAAAGCGTGATTGTGTTCTTGCTGATGAAGGGGTCGTTTGGTTCGCGATGCGCAAAACTGAACCAGAGCACGTCGGCAAGCGAGACAGTACATACGGTCACGAATACAGGCAGCCAGTGAATTGGTCCGCGACGCGGCAGTAGGGGCGGCGAAGAGCCCTGCTGGCCGAGGGCACTCGCGGCGCGTTCGATCGCTTCATCGGCAGGCGGCGCATCGGCGGGGAGCGCGTCCAGCAAATAACCACGACGAGGCAAGGTCTTGATCAGGCGCTGGTCGCCGTCGCCGAGCGCGGCTCGTAGCTCGCTGATGCACTGAACCAGGGAATCGTCGGTTACCGCCACATCGGGCCAAACCGCTTCAATGAGTTCATCCTTGGTCAACAGCCGGCCGGGATGACAGGCGAGGTAGACCAGCAGCGCAAAGCTCTTCGGGCGCAAGGCGATCACGGCGCCGCGGACCCGCAATTCGCCGCGCTCCAGGTCTACGTCAAAATTGGCAAAGTGAAGAACGACGCGGCGAATTGAGGGCGATTCGTCGCCATCGGCGGCACTCGGCTTGGTTTTCGTGCCAATTTCGGCGTTCATTCGGCCCTCTTTCGGGCGTTGCGGCGCCCAAGCGCCTAGCCTCTGCAATCGACACAGAACGATGGCGATGCCGACGCCATGCCAGCCCAGCAATCCTAGTCCAAATCGCGGGGCGCGGGAACGGCACACCGGATCGGTACGGAGGAGCCCGACCATGACCATCAACCGACGTGTTCTTCTGGGGGCGGCTGCCAGCACCGTCGCGGCCGCGACTGCACCTCGGCTCCCCTCGGCTTTAGCCCAGCAGGCGCCGCGCGCATCCGCGCCCGAGCAATCGCTGGACTACGGCAGCGCCAGCGAACTGCGGGCGCTGCTCGACGCACGCAAGATTTCGGCGACCGAATTGTTCGAGCACGCGGTTGGCCGGATCGAGGCGCTTGATTCCCGTATCAATGCCGTGGTCGTGCACGACTTCGAACGCGCGAAGACGGCGGCGCGCGAGGCCGACGCCGCGCTCGCCCGCGGCGAGCGCCGGCCGTTGCTCGGAATACCGATGACAGTCAAGGAAGCCTTCAATATCGGCGGGCTGCCTACCACCTGGGGCTTCCCGTCGGGCCGTGGATGGCGGGCCACCGAAGACGCCGTTGCGGTCGCCCGCCTCAAGGTCGCGGGAGCCGTGATCCTAGGAAAGACCAATCTCGCGACCGCGATGGCCGATTGGCAAAGCTTCAATGAGATCTATGGAACGACCAACAACCCCTGGGACCTCACGCGAACGCCCGGCGGCTCGTCCGGCGGCTCGGCCGCCGCGCTGGCCGCCGGATATGTGCCCCTTGAGCTCGGTTCCGATATCAGCGGTTCGCTGCGGGTGCCCGCACATCTCTGTGGCGTCTTCGCCCACAAGCCGACATCCAATCTGGTCCCGCAGCGCGGTCACGCGCCACCCCGCTCGTCAGCGCTGGCGACCGATCTCACCAACGGGTTGGGCGTCTGCGGACCGATGGCTCGAACTGCCGTCGATCTTTCCACTGTGCTCGACGTGATCGCCGGTCCAGACGACTACGAAGCTGCGGCCTACCGGCTCCAACTTCCTCCCGCGCGACACAATGCGCTGAAAGACTTCCGCGTTCTTGTGCTGGATAGTCATCCTCTGCTGCCGGTGGCGAGCGAGATACGGGCAGCACTCGATCAGCTTGCCGGCCGGCTTACGGCGACCGGCGCGAAAGTCGCGCGGTCCAGTTCGCTCGTCCCGGATCTCGCCGAGTCGGCACGTCTGCATACTCGGATGGTGCGCAACTTTAACGCATTCGGCCGGCCTCCTGGGTTCTTCAAAGAAATTCGGGACAAGGTCGCAGCGCTAAAGCCGGATGACGACAGTCTGAAAGCGTGGCGTGCGCGGGCGCCGCTGCTGAGCCATCACGAGTGGATGGCGGCAGAAATCGCGCGCGCCCGTCTGCGTCAGCAATGGGCCAACCTGTTCAAGGAGTTCGACGTGGTCCTCTGCCCGCCATTTGCCGTGGCGGCATTCCCGCACGATCAGAGGCCGGATCAGGAGGATCGCACGATCGATATCGACGGGCAGACCCAGCCCTATCTGTCCCTGATCGTATGGGCGACGCTCGCGACGCCACCGGGCCTGCCCGCGACGGTGATGCCTGCGGGACGAACGAAGACAGGGCTACCTATCGGCGTCCAGATTATCGGCCCGCTGTACGAGGACCGTACCCCGCTTGTTTTCGCTCAATTGCTGGAAAGGGAGCACGGCGGATTTGCGAAGCCGCCTGAAATAACTCGTTGAAACTTCGCGTAAGTCTAAGTGGGCCAGGAAAGGGTTTTCAGATGCAGAATTTCGGTCATTTCGTCAGCGATTTCGTCCACTCGATCCAAGCAAACGGCCCCCCGATTACTCCCCAGGGGCAGCTCGTCAGCAGCTTTATCCACGAAATCAGTGTTCGGGGTAACCCAATTACTGCCGGTGACCTCATCAGCGATTTCGTCCACTCGGTCCAAACACCCGGAGAGCCGATTACTCCCCAGATCGTCAGCGACTTCGTTCACGAACTTCACAATCCGATCACCGACGGCTTTTTGATTACTTGAAAAAGCGGCCGGCAAGGCGCCTCAGCGCGCCGACAGCGGTTGCCAAGAAGCGGCGCGTGAGTCCGGCCTATCCCCTCATTCCGGAGAAGGCCGACTTACCGCAAGAGCGTTGGTCCTGCTGGACCGGCCGATCTGTATTTTACGCGGTAGCCGCCGCCCGCCCGGCGTCGGTGATGCGATACTCGATATCCCCGGATGGAAGCGGTTCGGTTTCCACGAGACCGAGGTCCACGAGCCGCGCCACGATTTCGTGGTCGAACGTGGGCGGGCTGACCCAGGATTCGCCGCGGAGCTTCCTCAGAAAATCGCGCTCCAGATCGGTCAGCTCCATGCTCTAGCTCCGCTCGCCGACTTCGTCCGGCAGGTTGCGGCGCGTCATCCGATCCGGCCGCTTCATCCCTGGGAAATCAACGTTCCGCCGCGGATTGTGCCAGGAACGGAGGCATCGTCGCACCGTTGATTTCCGAAGACAACATCCAGGAGGTCAACCATGGCCATGGAAGATCGCGAGACGTTCAGCCTGATCGGCGGCGACAAGGTGGAGGGTACGAACGTGTACGGGGCCGACGGGCAAAAGGTCGGCTACATCGAGCGCGTCATGATCGACAAGGTCAGCGGCAAGGTGTCGTATGTCAATCGGCCTGCAAATTTGGCTCTGACGCATATTCGATGATCGTGTTTGTTTTTATGGCGCGCCAATCAGCCTAGCCTGAAGGAGATCGAGCTTAGCGCGCCCATACATCTGCCGTTTAACCAGCTTGAGCTTGGTGATCTGAGCTTCCACTTGGCCATTGGATCATGGTTGCATGATAGCCGCGTGCACCGCGCCCTTATCGTTGGCGATGCCATTCGCGAACGATCCAATGAGGCTCCGCTTGGATTCATCTATCCAAGGTTCGAGCTCGATCTCGGCCCTCTTTCGGATCATCGCGTGAAAGCGGCCAACGAGAGCCTGGGCATCGGCCAGCATAGGAACGCTTTGTTCAATAGCGGCAACCGTGTCGGTCTCGGCCTTGGTTAGGTGATCGCGCTTCGTCGTCATCAACTGCGCTATCGTCCTGGCGGCGGGGACTTTCTGCAATTGTTGACGGTTGATAGTCTCGGCGCGTCGCCGTCGCGTGGCCCATTCCGCCACCACGCGCAACGATCCCTTAAAGCCTTGCCCTCTCAAACGGCGCCAGTGTTCGGCACCGTTGCGACAGCCGCCTGACCATTGCGCGTCCAGGAACGGCAGGTGCCCATCCAGGGTACTTTGACGGGTGCGGAACATATCCGTGCCGCCGCCACGACTAATTTGGCGAACGAGATTGCGACTATGTCCTGTGCGACGGACGATCTCCTTGAGCGGCACACCGTCGCTGACAAGAGCCTCAATTGCAGCATGGCAGTCCTGGCGCCGCAGATAGCCCTGATAGCGCAGCTTTTCCGCGCAGGTCAGCAGTTTAGGATCGAGCGTCGTCGCCCCGATCGCCGTTCGGATTTTGCTCATGGAGCGGCGCACCGCATCAAGGAAGGCCGCGCTCGCGTTTTCCATCAGATGCCAACGGTCGGCAACCTGGATGGCGTTCGGGAGCGCCTTGGCTGCTGCCTCGCCATATCCGCCACCGCGATCTCGCGACACAACCTTGATGCCCGGGTGCTTCGACAGCCACGCCTGAACGGTCGCCATTTCCCGGTCGGGCAGCAAGGCAACGATCCGCCGACGCTCCAAATCGCACACGATAGTCCCGTACCGACGGTTTCTCCGGAACGCCCAATCATCGATACCCACAACGAGCAATGGATCCATCGGCATCGCCGTCCGCCGGCGGACCACCCTCAGCAAGGTATCGTTGCTAACAGGCAGCATGAGCCGCTTGGCGAAGCTTGCTGCCGGCCGGCCGCCGAGCGCCAACCCCAGGTGGTGGACGATGTGTTCGAGCCGTGCCGTCCGACGCCGTCGAAGCGGAACGACGTCTTCTCCGAACCGCTCCGCGAAGATCCGCCGGCGGCAATGCGGCGCCTCGCATGTGAAGCGCCGCGTGAGCAATCGGAGGCGCACCTTTCTGCCCGCTGATGGCAAATCAGCAACGTGCCGGACGTAGCGGCTATGGATGCGGCTCGACGCTGTCGCGCACAAAGGGCACCGAGGTTCCGCAGCTTCCGACCTAACAGCCAGAATAAGCGAATCCATTGAGTCACTTACACTATCAAACACCAAACCACTCGGTACTAGCGATGAGATTTGAAAACCCGTCCGCATGGCGCTGATTCTCCGTTTGAGAACCATAGTCGCCCGGCAAACTTCATCAGAAATGAGTCAGACCCAATTTTGGACGCCGATTCCCCGGCTTAGGGGGTCAATATTGCAGACGATGACGTAATTGCGATCGGCGCCCGCGGCACGAAAGGTCCGCTATCTTCAAGCCTTCCGCAATCTTAGGAATCGGAGGGGCTATGAAGCAATATGTTGGGCTGGATGTCTCGCAGAAAGAAACGTCAGTATGTGTGGTCGACGAGGTAGGTCAGGTCTTGTTCGAGGGAAAAGGCCAAGTCCGACCCCGGGGCGCTCACGGCACTGCTTCGCAAGCGAGCTCCACACGCCGAGCGCATTGGTTTTGAGACCGGAGCGATGGCGAGTTGGCTCTGGCACGAGCCTCGTAGGGTCGATCTTCCAGTGGTTTGTATCGACGCTCGGCATGCGCACGCGGCTTTGTCAGTGCGCATGAACAAAAGCGATCAGAACGATGCTCGAGGTCTGGCCGAACTGGTACGGGTTGGCTGGTATCGAGAAGTCAAGGTCAAGAGCGAGGAAAGTCAGAAGATCCGTGCGATACTCGTGGCAAGATCCCGGCTCGTGGCCATTCGTCGAGATATTGAGAACCAGGTCCGCAGTCTGATCAAAGAATACGGCTTGCTGTTCCCCCGTGCGATCGGACTGCAATTCCGCAATCAGGTTCGCGAGCTATTGGGTGAAGATCATCAGCTCCTCAGTGCGATCGCGCCGCTTCTGTCGATCCATGAGCAGATCTGCAAGCAACAAGGCACATTCGACAACGAAGTCCGCCATTTGGCGAAGTCGGATGAAACGACGCGTCGCCTAATGACGGTTCCTGGTGTTGGCGTGGTGACTGCCTTGACGTTCCGCCATACGATCGATGATCCATCGCGCTTCCGATCGGCATCAAGCGTCGGCGCCTATCTGGGTCTTACACCGCGGCGCAGCCAATCTGGCGAAACGGACATCAATGGCAAGATATCCCGATGGGGCGACCGTCTGCTCCGGACTTACCTGTTCGAGGCGGCGACGGTGCTGCTTTATCGGACCAAGAAATGGTCTTCTTTCAAGGCTTGGGGAATAAAGCTTGCCAAGCGAATTGGCATGAGAAAGGCAAAAGTCGCCATCGCCCGCAAGATCGCCGTGATCCTCCACTGCGTCTGGGTCGATGGCACACCGTTCGATTGGGGGCAGGCGAAGGAAGCCTGATCCTATTTATTAGCTCCTGGTCCGGTTCGCCGGACTAGCGATGTCCCGCTGGGACGGTGGTTGTGACGACCTCGTTCATTCGGCTGGTGGCGGCTCGACCGTACCCCGCTGCAGACGTTGAGGCGTCCGCCCCGGACATCATCATGAGGCGCTGCGCGACCTCGGAAAGGACCATGACCCCAGCGATGGCATCAGGCCCAACGACGCCAAACCGCAACCGGACTGGCATCGTCATCACCCGCGCTCGCCCTATCTACGCAATGGCGGGCTCCGACAGGTCGAGCGCTACCGCCTTCAAGAAAGGAGACACCACTTGACATCAAACCGCAATTAAAGGGCCGAATGACACTCAGCCTCTATCGCGCTCGCCGGGGCGCGCTACACGTCGGGAACGACAAGGCATTTGGGCCGTTCGCAGGTGTAACGAAGGTCATTCTATGTGAGCCGTCAGTGAGCGTTCTTTTCGTGGAAGACGACCCTCTGATCCGCGAGTTCGTCGTCGGAGCGCTGCGCGATGCAGGCTACCACGTCATCCACGCGAGCACCGGCGAGGAGGCGTTGGAATGGTGCAAGCGCCGCGTCGCCAACGTGCTGGTCACCGACGTCAGGCTGCCCGGGCAAATCGACGGGTGGCAGATCGCGGAGCGCTGCCGCGAGCAAGATCCGGAACTGCCGGTCATCTACGCCACGGGCTACTCGCCCGCCAAACCACGCCCCGTCTCGGGCAGTCGCATCGTGAGGAAGCCCTTCCATCCGGAGGAGATCGTCCGGATGGTGCGGGAGCTCGGCGGCGAAAAACGGACGCCGCCGAACTAGGAATATACCTCCACATCAAGCGCGGTGCTTCCGCATCACTTGCGATCCGGCTGCTTGGCCGGCGGACCGCTCTTGTTTCCCGGCAGACCTTTGATGTTGGAGGTGTCCTGCTGCTGGACGGTGGGATTCTGCTGGTTCGAGCTGGCACCGACGGTCTCTCCCGGCTTGACGGCTGGACCGCTCTTGTTGCCCGGCTGGCCGGCTATTCCGGCACCCGAGTTCTGCGCGCTCGGAGCGGTGGAGACGTCCGGCCTGATCGTCTGGGCAAGTGAAGCTGAAGCCGAGAGCGTCAGCGCAAGTACGAGCGTGCTTACAACGAACCGCATGGTTATCCCCCTCTGATGGAAATTCGCAAAGCTCCCGATGCCTGCCGTCAGTCGAACGTCCGTTTGCGTCGCCCCGTCGCTTCCTCGGCGGCACCCACCGCACCCTTTGCGATCACGCGGGGCTGTCGGGACGAGCGCTTAAGAGCATGTTGTTTTTGGCTGGAATCGGGATTCCCAGCGGGAGCGATTTCTGATTCAACATCCATGCTGGAGGGCGGAGGCCGGCATGGATGACGCGACCCTATTCGGAAGACATCCGGGAACGGGCTTTGGCGCGAGCTGACGCGGGAGAAACAGTTCGTTCGATTGCCGAGGCGCTCCAGATCAGCGCCTCCTGCGTGACGAAGTGGAAGAATCTGAGACGGGATACCGGCGGCCTGGCGCCTGTCCAGATCGGCGGCCACAAGAAACGGGTTCTGTCGGATGCCAACGCCGACTGGCTGCGCAAACGCATTCGCTCGGGGCCATTCACTTTGCGCAAGCTGACGCAGGAACTGGCTGCACGCGGGATCAAGACAGACGTGCGGGCGGTGTGGA
>Ga0209589_1006490_pt1 | contig 19330 bp, 11 predicted proteins | sample CowpeawhiteBW_FD_187525 | JGI IMG/M metagenome (GOLD analysis project Ga0209589, IMG submission 187525) | Root nodule microbial communities of legume samples collected from California USA - Cow pea white BW (SPAdes) (version 2) | ecosystem: Host-associated > Plants > Roots > Nodule | place: USA... | reverse complement strand
TATATATATATATAGTAATGGAATACAATGAGATTAGATTGCATTGATTTTGGAATACAAATTCAAATAGATTACATTACATATTAGCATGAAACTTCATCTCAAACCAAAAATATCTATGAACTTTGTTCAAGTTAGGATGGAGATATATAATAAAAGCTTATTAAATTATGGAAATTAAGGAAAAAATTTAAAAATGTGAAAAAAGGGTTGTTTATGCAGTGAATGAAGTTGAAGATGAGATCATAAAATTCCTTTCTTGTTTAAATAATACTATCTAGGTAGGCCAAGTCGGTTGAGTGATATTTTTAATGTTAATTATCATATGTTCAAGGTATTATTTGTTTTAGAATATAGAGTTCTGTCACAATTTTATTTTTAAAAAATATTTTTATTTTGGAGGAGTATAAAAAATGGAAGAAAAAAATTGTATTTAAATTGATTTACATCGACTCTTAAACGATATGAGACTATTGAATTAATAAATAATTACCAAATTTATTTATTCTACACAAATTCATTTGTTCCAAACACATCCTTAACTTTATTTTAATGCCACGTTATTCCATTTTGAAGCCATTAGTGCTAATTTAAGCAGACTTTTACTATAATATGATATATACTTTGTTCTTGATTTTCTTAGGTTGAACACGTAAAAGTGGATGAGAAGATCAATACACATTACCTATGTAAAGATCACATGGAGCAAAAAGTTGACTTTGGAACTTCATCAAATGTGCGAGAGCTTTACCAGTGTTGAAGCTCAATGCCACCTGATTATGAAATCGGAGGAGGTTACTCGTTTTAATTTTTACTGCAAAATATATCACTTTTTTTATTCATTTATTTGAATCTCTTTGACCATTAGTTAGATATATGGATATAGATGGCTATTGCAAAATCCAACTATGAAAGGATTTTGAAAAAATATTTTAAAATGTCAATATAGATATATCAAAATTTAGAGGTATTAAATACATAAAATATATTAAAATTAAGAAATACTTTTATTTATATGTATTCAAAAGAAAATAAGTAACAGCCAAGGTCCTGTAGACCTTCTAAGATCCGCACTGATTATATTTTTGGATGTTTTAGTTTAAACCATTAGTATGCACTAAATTTGTATCCCTAACTATGCCAAATTCAGTTCAGGTCTTACGTTGCAAGTTTTCAAATTAAAAAATACAACCTGAAATAATATAGATTAGTATAAAAAAATTTCACTGACGGAAAAAAAGTTGTTTAAAGAACTGTTGTTATTATTTGATGGTGTCAATGACAGTTTTAAAACAACCTTCGTCATAGGACATAAAAAGACTATAAATTACTTTATAATCTTTGTTGTATGATATATTTTAATTAATTTTTTTTACTGTATATTATATTTCCGATGACAGCCGATCAATAACCAGTTTTGGATGTCATTGATAAAAAAAATTGTTCTAATATTATTATATACCTTTTCTCTTTTTAATAACCTACTTATAAGCTTTTTGTGTGAGCAGATAAAACAAGGACGGTGGTTTTTGTGGTTTTATTTTTATGAATTTAAAATTGAATCATTTAAAAAGAAGTGGTTTTGTCTAGAAATTTTTTGTATCATTTCACCAGTCATCTTTTCAATTTATTATATATATATATATATATATATATATATATATATATATATATATATTTTATCGGCAAATATAAATATATTTTTATATGAGAACACTTAAGGTGTTTAGATCTATATACAAAATTATGTACTATGTTTCTCAAACAAATTATCCCCATGATATAAGATAATACCTTACATTTGCAATTTAAATATTTCTTTCCTATATATTCCAATCCTGACATTCATGATTCATAATAGATTGATTACACAAGTTATCTTTCTACATAATGTGCTTACTTCAATGACCATGGTCTTGTGCTATGTCCATGCAGTATTTATGTCCAACAAAGTTTTATCAGTACCATCTAACCAAACATGATTTTGGAAATTTGAGTTTCTAGCACGGAACTTTTGCACTTAAAACCTCCTTCTACTGATATTTTTCTCTCATTATGTATTTGATTGGTTTTAGATCTCAAAGGTTTTGACCAGATTTTTCTCCTAGGTAAGTCTCCATTCTCAATTCATTTTCCTGCAAAAACAATCTTCTAGTCCTATTAGTCTTGGTTAATTATTCCCTTTATCCGGTCTTCTAGTTTATTGTCCTATTATTCAAATGTCTACTTATAATTTGTGTAAAGTAGCTTGTGTAGGTATCTTATAACAATGTTTTAATGCAATGCAGATGACATAAATATTAGTTAGACTATGAGAAAAAATGATGTTTTATATTTACTCCTTATCCAAAACCATATTCTCATTTGGATCATATATATGATTTCTTCTTCATCTACCTTTGTTTTTCAAAACAGAATGTTGTTTCTTTGATTCCATATATTCCATATGATAGCTATCCACATCTCCTTTTCCTTTTTTGTTATTAGTTCCATCAAGTGAAAGTGATTAAAATTTATTCTTACTGGTTCTGGTGTACATTACTAACTCCTACCCAAAAATTATACATTTGTCACACTTTAGTTGCTATCATGCACCCAAAAAATAAATGGTTGGTTGTTTCCTCGCTCTCCCCACAGATAAAACACATTCATTTTCAACCTATGTCCCCTCTCCGTTTTAATTGTTCCTTAGTATGCGATTCAAGTATAGTGATCATTAATAGTAAAAGAAGGAAAAGTACGAGGAAATTTTCTCTTCAAATGGTTAAAAATCTATGTTGAAATTTAAACATGATAAGTAAGACAAACTTTCTACAATTTTTAGCAAGAAGGGGAGTGATTATGGCTCTAAATTGCATAAATCCAAGCTAGTCAAATGCTATGATTATATTCATTCCTTGTACCATTTTTTTGGCTTGTACTCCATTGTCAAAAATCTTAACTTCTTTAGAAATCCAATAATATGTTGTGAAGGTCATAAATAGCATCTCAGTCTTTTTATTTTATTTTAGTAACATATAATTAATGTTCTTATTAATTAGTAAATTATACTTTTGCATTGTTGCCCCGTTCATTCACTAGTGGTTATCTTATGGTAGTATATTATGTGTTTTGAGAGTTTTGTGAATTAGATTGCATGTATCTATATTGGAACTCATCCTGGCAACTATATATCAATTACATATGTACTTAATTCCTATATTAATTTCTAAAAGATTATTTTTTTATGTATTGAAATGATAAAGTAATAAAGAGTCATATGTTAAGTCATTATAAAACTAGTAAGTGAATATAATAAACATAGTTTTAATACATAATGATCAAAACCTTATTTTAGAAACAAATATAATATTTATGTACTTAACATGAGCTATATATACATCTTTAGTTGCTCAGTTCAATTAGTATAGACTTATCAAATCTCAAGCACAAAACTGCCATAAAAAATCCAGAAAATAAGAACTGAGTGGATAAGTTTATAATTTCAAAGCATAATTAAATCATTAACAAAAAAATTAATTATATGCCTATATAAAATAAAAGATCCATGTTTTATTTTTGTAAACCTTGGAATGTTTTGTCGGGTTTCTACAAAAGTCAAGTAAAATTTGACTGGGAGTGAAAGATAAAATGAGGTAGTAGTGATGAATGTAATCATGGCATTTGATTGGCTTGGATTTGTGTATTTTCATGCAGTGATCCTAATTATTCTCCTGAACTAAATGTTGCATGAAGTTTATGCAACTTGGCATGTTTAAAATTTCATAGAATATTTTTATCATTGGATTTGAAAGACTACCATATTCTTCCTTTCTCTTAGAATAGTGATCACTATAAAGAAAATGAAATAAATACAGTCTTTACCAAATCTTGCGATCGAGATATTTTTTTTTAAATCTTATAGTTAGACTCGTGAGAATCAATGATTAAGTGTGTAACAAGAGAAATAGAAACATAAAAAGGTCGAATCTGATGAACAGTTGGAAGGTATAATTATATTTTCTTTTATCAGCAATAAAATAAATAAATATAACAAAATATTTGGAATGTCTTAACCTTTTACAAAATTCCAGAAACTATACAATTTGGTCCTATTAAATCTTAAAGTTTGTTGTGGCAGACATTTTTGCCTTGACATTCTAATATTATTCTATTATAATGTTCATATAATATATACCACTATGACATAACTACAAGGTTGAACTTTATTATCATGTCACATCATATCAGGTATATACATATATCTCTCTCATTCCATTTCATTACTAGTTTTCATTTTCATACTTATTCTTATTTTAAATTATCAAAAACATATATAATTTATTAAATAATATAAAAAAAATTATATGAGCTTTTATTTGATCTTTTTAGTTTGTAACTTAAAAACTTTTTATTACTTCAGTTTAAAACACACATTTAATTATTTTTATTTTTTATAATTATTTAACTTTTATCTAATATATTATTTTATATTTATATAATTATAATTTTTTATATATACTGAAAAAAACATACCTTTTTTACATTTAATACTCGATAAATATTTGATATTTTATTTGAGTTCATTTGTAGGACACAACTTAATACATGGGCAAGGATTGCAAACAAAGTTTCAAAGACAAATTTTTCATACTCTATATACAAGTCAATAGCAGCAGAAGAGGATGAAACAGGTATATGAAAATACACTACACAATGTTACCACAGGAGAATTTTAATTCTTGTAAGTTAATATATTAAAACCTGTGAGGCTAACATTTTCATCATTTAAGTTTGCTTTCATTTACATAAAAGACAAATATATAAATGAGAAAGAAAATACATTTAGTAAAACAACACTTATTTAACATAAAGTTTTCCATCATGAAAATAATGAAGTGAGATTACATATCTTAAAACTCTTGCTTAAATAGTTAGGAAACCACAATTCAATATTATTTAACAAGCATTCTATAACTTTATACACATATTGTATAAGCTTGATCTTAATATTAGAAGTATAATTTCATTTATTGAACTCATCACTGCCCTTTAGCCTATCATACAAAAGGAAAATAAATAACAAAAGTAATCACCACCATATTAGGTGCCCTTAGATAGATATATTGATTCCTAACTTTATTTTTTTCTCATAAACATTAACACATTCAAAACCGTCTTTTCTTCCTTGACCTTGACCATTGCATCTGCAAAGTGTGGTTAAATTGATTTCCGCTAATTATTTCTTATTAGCGTATTTCCTATTAACCATCGTATCAGTTTTTTTTTTTATTTAAACAATATAAACCAGTATATATAGAACTATTCCTCACTCAACATAATAATTTTGTAATCAAACATATCAAACAAAATATTGACATGATTTCTAAAACTTCTCTCTATGTTTGGTATTTCCCCATTGATATATACTTTTGTGTTGCAAGAAGGCAAATTGTCTCTATACTTCTTCATGAGCTCTCGTCTTGATTATCACTCAATTTTCCCATTATCATTGTATTTATCACATTTTATTGAATTCCAAATCTATTATTTTTACTTAATGTGGTTATTGTTGTTTTTATTATCGGTGTGCACGTTCATATTGATTTTCTCTCTATCTTTGAAATGTATTTGAAGTATTGGGGCACTCTAAGTGCTTAATTTTTATTTTGAAAAAGTATTCATAGCTATATGCATACTCCATTGGTTAAACATTCAAATACTCAACAAAAGGTTGTATATTTGATTTTCTGACATTTTAACACAGAGAATTTGAATAGTTAAATATTAACGAGTTTATGAGTTGTGAGTTGTATAGGAAAAAGTTTTGTTGAAAATCTTACTCATTTTCTCATTGATATCATTAATATGACTGAAAATTTGCACAACTTGTTTGTATATATTTCTCATTCCTATTATTGTTTAGGCAAGGTTTGAAGTTTTGATGGGGGATTCAAGCAACAAAGGTAGGACTATTTACCTAGGATTTTCTCAAGTAAGTATTACAACTCTAAAAAGTGATATATTTGTACATTTTTTTATCGGCAAAAAAAAAAATATTGATTGTGGAATATTTAGGATGCTCTAACTCTTGTGAAAAGAATACGTATCTAGTTTTTCATTACATATCCAAACACAACAAAAACAAATTTATCTATCAAAATTCTGCTAGAGATGAGTGTGGATTTGTGGTGGATAAGAATGAACCATTATAGATTGTGTCCCCTTTTCTAAACTTTAAGCTCTCTGTAAAAATTCTCTTTGAGCATTGTCTTAATCTTAATTGTAAATTATTAATTACATTAGGATTGCATAAACTCAATTGAATAGCTAATATAATTGTCAAATAGATATTAGTTTTTTATTATTTCAGTACAATTAATTTTATTAATGTATGCATTTGATAATATCATAGAGGGACATAATATTTTTATTGCATCATTAAATAAGAATTTTGTTGTTGTGGTTGGAGCTTAGTTCATATTGAGAAGGGCTTTGGTCCCTCGAATTTCTTTTGCACACATATAAGTTAATGTATAAATAAAATTATCCTTTTAATTTTAGTACATTTTATATATTTGGCACTCCAAAATTTTAGAACATATTTCGGTACTTCCAATATCCCTTCAAAATTTACCTCCAATATCCAAAATTTTAGAAATATATTTTGGTACATTAATGATAAATTATATTAACAGAGTATTTTAATTTCCTAAATCCTTGAGAGTTGAATTTCTTAAATATTTTTTGAAATTTTAGAAAAATTGTTTTGTTCAAGTTATCATAGAGGTGTTATGTATTTGTTGCTAAATCCATTTTTCGATGGTGAGAAGTATGTATGGTTAAAATGAAAATCTTACTGAGGCCATCTATACATAAAGGACCATTCATGTCTTTTCGTTGGAAAAAGATTTTAACAATGACAACCTTATTAACATTCTAAGATGTGTTAGTTGGGAATAACAACATTACATATTATCAAAGTGATATAGGTACATCAAAATCTCAAGGAAGAATTCAAATAATTACATGAAAAAAACTTTTGCTTATATATTTCTGGATTGTTACACTAAAATCTCAACTTTATTAAGAAATTATATCCAGATAAAACTAGTATATAAAATTGATTGTATATTTCTTCTCTACACTTTTATCTATCTTTTCTTGATAAGTTATAATTCATGAAATGGCTTCCTAATATATTATCTTTCGTGTAAGTTTTTTTTTTCTTTTTCTTTTTCTTTTGAACTGCAAAGAGTAAATCTGTATTTATAATGGTGCATTTGAGATGATATTTATGTACAAACATAGTCACCCTGCTATATTCTAACTTTTATGAAAACCCAATGAACATAACTCTTCTACACATTCAAATCAAGATCGGTTTTAAAAGTTTTGGGGGAAAAGCTTTTCAAAACTACGTGGTAAACCCTTTTCAAAAGTTTTATTAATCTAATTCATCCAATCGTTTTGGTTACCAACATCTGCTTTAGTTACTAGATTATTCACTATTTTACTCACATGATGTAAGTGTTTTTTTTTTTTTTTTTTTTTTTTTTTTTTTATTTTTTATTTTTTTTTTTTTTTTCTTCATTGATTGATTCAAGAAAATATTTTTGTTGTTGACCAACCTCTATATTTTGAAAGTTTTAAAAAGCTTAGTTATGTCTATAAACTTAAGAAGACTCTATAAGTGAAAAAAAAAAAAAAGTTTAAGAGATTTGGTCAACCAATAAACATTTATGTTAATAAACTTATTTACTTCCTTGTGCTTTCTGTTTTATAGATTGTATTTTGACTTTTCAATTCCAAGCCTTAAACTCTATCATCAAGATACAATTATTATCTATTATAACCAATACAATAAACTTATGACATGACCCTTACACTCCAAAACACACAAAACTCCTAAACAAATTAATCATCTTTAAAACAATTCATTTAATTTTATTCTATTATTTTACCAAAAGAAAAAAATGATAAAATTCTTTTTCTCTTAAAGGACATGTTGGTCAAGTTATATTTGGTGCTACTAAACTAATGATTTTGAAAAGTAAATTTGAGGTGTGGATGATAGAAAAATTAGTCTTCCCTGTATTTCAAATCAATCAGAAAGTGACATCTTATTAATAAAAGTGACACATGAGCTCTTTATCTTAACTTGATAAGGTCACATTCTTAATTAATATAATCATTCAAGCTTTTGTGTGTTTGTACATGGGTTAACTATGTTGTTCCTTCGTGTGCTTGATCTTCACGTGCTTGATCCAGTGTTATAGCTCCTCTTCTTTTGTTTCGAGTTCAGATTATGGATCAATTTTTTTTATACGGTCCACTGAACATTAAAAATTTATTGATATTATTGATGTTAATATTTTAAAAAAATTAATATATTTTAAAATATCAAATTCTTTCACTTTGTACTAATCTTTACATATGCCTACCTTTGTGAAACAAAAACAATGATACATGTTATGAATCTTCCATAGTACTAAGCTTTTTTTTATCAGCAAATAATTGTAATAGAGTATTGCCAATAGACAGTATTTACATTAAGAAGTAAGAAGCAATTGGGTGTTGAATTGTGCATTATTCATGGTGAGCATAGCAATAAGTAGTTGTTGCTCGCAAATTATTTTTGGATGACTTCTTAGATGTTTATTATACCAAATATTATCATTTTGTTTGTTTTTGGATGTTTGAACTTAACTGGATTTTATATTTTCATATTTAAACCTATTCTGGTTTTTTCCTCTCTATGTTGTTAGGTCATCTCTTGGGATACAAAAACATGTTTCAGACGATCCTGGTATCTATAGAAAGCATAAAGAAAAATGTACAGTTCCCATGAAGAAGTTGTGGTCGTGAGGTTTAATGTTGTTTGCTAACATGGGTGCAACATTTTGAGCATATCTTGAACTGTAGATATTGGTTCAACACAAAACTGCAAAGCCTTGGGAGCACATATATTGAAAGTCACTAATTATAGAACTCATGCTTCTCTGATCATTCTCACATACGAAATTTATAAATTTTTTGAGAAACATAGATTTGTGTTATGAAATTCTACATAACATTAACTTTCTATATATGAAGGTTTTTGTGATTGATAACACAATATGTGTAGAGAAAGATAAATGGTGTGGAGAATCTTCTTGCAGGGTTGAAGACCTATTTTTAGTATGATTTTTCATAGATTTTATTATGGTTTTGTTAATGGAAACCATTGGTTCAGTAATTTGATGTAACTCTGTACTGGGAGCGAGTATTCTTGGCACAATTTTTCATAGATTTTATGGTTTTGATTGTGGAATCAGTGATGGGGTAACTAATGAGAGTAAACTAATGAAACTTTTGATTTCTTCTTTATTTATTTTCTTCAGCTTAAGCATTACAAAATACAAATTCTAATTCTTGTTTTCAAAATTCGGAAGTATGTAATTTATTGTTCATAAGTGAGTCTTCCTTCTTTAGGTTTGTTGGAATTTTAGGAGGTAGGAATGTTTAGGCTTAGGGATTTTTATCATAGAGAGGCTTTACATTAAAAGGTGTAGTATGGGATAGGAATATGACATTCATGAGTTAGGAAAAATAATATGGTATTTGTAAAGAAATATATTTATCACTTGGACTTTAGTCTAGAGTACTTTGTTTCATTGCAGGTGTAATGTTCAATTTCTATTAAGGAAGACTCACTTATGGATACTTTTCATGGACACAATATCATTCATGTCAGAGTCATGAAGAAAATTGTTGTAGATGTTTAAATAAGATGAAAAGTTCTTTAGATGCATGTATACAAAGACAGATTTTGTAAAGTGAGTTTTTAGTGGAGGATTTGTATTCTCTTATAGTATCTTAAGAGATCAATGTGCTGTATTATCTTTTTGATAGATTATCTGATTATATACTATAGTTTGTAGTAGTTCTGTTACGCAGGCAGTGCAATTTTTGTAGGTTTTTTCTTAAGTACAAATTTTAAAGTCTTTCAAATACATACTATGTATTTGGATATGTACATAAGTGTATAAGGATTAGAGTATTTCAAATATATGTACATATTTTTGTCGATAAAAAAAGAATGTACCGATTGTTTCATCTTAATTATACTAATCGATCCTGAAAAGTAAAAAGATAAAAAAAATCTTGCTAAAGAAAGTTAATTGATTCAAGAAAAATATTTCACCAGAATTTCTGAAAAACCTAAGATGGTTTCGCGTGCTTGATTCTAGTCATCATCTCATCGTATATGCTCTATGTTAAGAAATAAATAAGTTATTCCAATTTATATATAAAGAAATATATACATCTAAGAAAAAAAGGCTCCTTAAACCATTTTTCAACTATGTTCAAATACTAACTTATCAACCATCTCTAAATCAAACATATCATTTTGCCAAAACATCAAGCCTCTCTATTGAATGTGTTAATGCTTTAGAGTGAGAGATAGTTTTAGTCTCTTTTTTAATATATTTGTTATTTTCAAAAAAATATGCCAGTTGTAATACATATATAAATGATCCTTCATCTTTTGCTCAAAAATAATAAGGTAAGATACATTCAAGAAAAAGAATTATACTTTTCTTTCTTTTATCCATCTCTCAATTTTTATTCAGCGGATCAATCAAATGTTTCTGACTTTAAATCATGTGACTTTGTTGATAAATTTACAACAGAAAAGAAAAACACAACCATCAACCACAGCTAGATAAATAAGCAATTTGATTTTCCATATGTTGTGTTTTAGGTGAGTTTTTCCTTAGGATGTTTTTGTTGATTGTTATGTTCATTTAACACTGAACATTGAGGTGTCCCTCTTTCTCAGAAACGTTTGAAGATTTGTGATGTTTAATGTTGATGGTTGAGGTGTCATAAAGATACGATTCTTATTTATTTCTCTCTTATTGCATGACTAGACATTGGTCTCTACTTTTTTCTTCTTTTTTTTCAAGATAATGAGGTTCAATTATACATCGTAAAAGCAAAAGAGAAATTGCAAGAATTTTCGTAAACAAATTAAAAGGGTGATTTTTAAAATTAAAATTAAATTAAATTAGTCATCCGCGTGGAGGGTCGTTTTTACATCATGCAACACCTTCCACTCATCACAATAAATAAAAGAAAACATTTATTACATAAACCAAATGGCATAAGTTATTTAATATTTTGCTTTTAAACTATTATACGTTTAACTTTTCATAATTGCTTATTTATGATATAATTGAGTGAAAAGAGAAGATAAAGAGAATACGCAACATTGACAACGGTACATTTTGTTGTTTAGTTAAAGAAAAAACGAAAAAATAGGAAAGAAATAAAAATATCCTTTAAAAATAAAAATTCAAAAAAAAAACATTTTATTCTCCATTTCAAATTCTAAACTTTCTATCTCGTATTTTTCTTTCCTTTGAACTGAATAGGAGATTATTTCAGTACCCATCTAAATATATTTTTTTAAAATACATATCTATCATACTTTTCATTATTGTGTTGGTTTCAGTAAATAACTTGTGCTTTATTTAACACATAATTAATTCATTTTATGGTTCTCAAATTATATTTCATTCAATTTTTATACGGAAGCCTAAATACACGCTTTTTACAATTTTTATTCCTACCTCGTCAACAATTAATAAAATTATATTACATGGAAAATATTAATATTTTTTTCTATTTATCTCAGACACAAGAATCCAAAAAAACATGTTGCGTAAAAAATAATCAAGTTTTTATTTTTGTTCTTGTCTTTTTTACTTTTGACTTTTAGTAGAGGACAAGTCATACATGCAAAGACATAGAGGGTGTGAATGAGTTAGGGCCATATATAAACAACCTAAAGGCTCATAAATCTGCCATAGTTGTAATTGCAGTTTCTTACTCTGCTTCAGAAATGGATTCTTCCATGGCAAGTGCTGGTGCTTCTGCTGATGAAGGTTCTCAAAACCATAACAATGGAAGGAAAACCTCGTACAAACGTCTTACTTCTTCTCAAACATCGAGACTTGAAAGGTAATTAAAATAACCCTTTAGGTTAAAATTATTTTCTTTCAATTTAATTAATTAATACTTTGATTTGCTTCGTTTTGAGGGAGCATTTTGCTTTTTCGGTGAAACAAATTAAAGAGTAAACACATAATTCCTCTCGATTTAATTCTGCATGTTCGTAAAACTCTTTTGTTTTTTTTTTTAAATCGAGCTCAATAGATCTCTCTCCACATTTAATTCCTCTTGATTTTGCTTTTCTCGGGTTCGTCAATTTTTTTTTTTTTGTGAATTTTGGTTTGATCTATTTGCCCAAGGGTTTCTGTATTAATTTTGGTTTAATGTGTTTTTTATTGTCTCTACATCACGATTAATGGTAGGTACCCATATTAATTTGTACCATGCCCTTTGCTTGTTTGGGTAAATGGTGTGGAAGGAAAATCCACTTTTGCGTTGGGTAGAATCGATTTTGATTAAGAGAAGTGGAAAATCTTTGGGAAAAAAATTGATTTTAGATCGGATTAACAAATTTTATTTTTTATCCTCCGATCTTTATAATTTGTAAATAATTTTCACACTTTTCAGTCTATAGCACACTTTTCAATACAAATACATGACCAATTTAAACATGCATAGCAAGTTTACTAAACCAACAAAGAAAAAGTATTCTTCTCTTTCAAAATATATGAAACCCTAAATCAAAACTAAACCTTTCAAAATAATTTTTATAAAACTCCAAAACATATGAATCCTTAATTGTTTTAAGGAATCACTTTTGGTGCTTGATTATATGATGAATGTCATAATCTTGCACATATTAGATTAAAATACTATTTCACATTTTATTAAACTAACCACAGTGAAATCGATAATGATAAATTATACTATACAATATATTAACCAATGAGTTTTTTTTTTTTTTTCAATCGGCATCTTTTTTTAATATTTTACTATTATTTTGTTAAATTGACTGATGCAGTAAATTTTTTCTATCTATACATGTAATTATAATTATTATATTTAATGAAGTGTATTATCTTTTTAAATGAATTGTTCTCCTCTTTACAAATCAAATTTAATTTGATAATAATAACTTCTTTTTTCCTTCTTACTCAAATTTTCACAGAGAGAAAATAACAAGTTATTTGAATTGAAGAAGTAACATGTTTTGAAATTATTAAAGGCTCTGATTAATTTCTTTTTTATGATTGAACGACAAGACAAAATGTATATTAACATAATCCGGATATATGATACTTTCTATCTTGTGTCTAGCTGAATAGAAATATTACTACTAAATTTTTTATTATTATTATTATTATTTAATATGTATAACCAATTATTTCTGAAGTATAATCATTATACATGTGATGTATCATTTATCTTTTATATCAAAGACATGCGTAATCAGTTATATATATAACTCATAATTAATAATAACATAATTGATTATGTTTTTATAATAATTGATAATTTTTCTGCTCATTTTTTATCATTTCATTCAAAATTGATTTAAGGAGATTTTTTTAATCAACAAGAAAAAAATATAAAACTATTTAATAAAACACATGAAGTACACACTAATCCATATACAAAAGTTTATTATGTACAAATATAAAGCATAAAATACTGTGTTCAAGTCCACTATACAACCACATACAAATCAAAACCCTCCATGCAGCATGTACCTCATTATCATGTATCCAAACCAAGTTAGTTCATGTTAATTTGGTTTGAATCAACTACCTAATAAACTTAAAATAGCCAACTTAATATGTTTTAATTAATTCAGAGGCATATATCTTTTGAATTAAACTGTTACAATACTAATGGTAACTACAAATCTATATAAATTATTATATAGTTGATACTGGTTGTTGAACTGATTTAAGGTCAAGGATCTATAAAAGTCTCAGCACATGTTTTTTTTGGTAATGCATTTCTTAATTATTTATGTTTTCTTCTGATACTCTCCCTATTAGTGGATTAGTGAACACCCTTGCAAGAGAAAACTACATTATATACTACCAGAAGATCATTAAATATTAAGAAATTATTGTCTAAATTAGCCACTAATTTAGAATTAGAGATTAATTTAAAATCAATAACAATAAATAATTAAAATTTTAATAGTTAATATTGTAAACTATTTTAAATTTAAATTTATAAACTAATTATAATCTTTTATTTATAATAGTGAAAACTATTTTAGATGATAATAATTTTTAGTTCATAAAATGATAATTAATTTAATTAATATAATTTTTAATTATTATTATTTAATGATTTTTTTATAGTGATATTTCTTGTATAATGTTTTTTTTCATAGGTTTCTAAGAAAGAACTAACAATTGGGGTTTATTTTTGTTTATTAAAAGGTTCATCAAGGATTGCCCACACCCTGATGAGGCGCAACGACGTCAATTGGCTATTGAGATTGGACTTGAGCCAAGGCAAATAAAGTTCTGGTTTCAGAATAAGAGGACCCAAATCAAGGTATTTATTTAGAAACTATTTAACATTTTGGAGGAAGTGTTGTATAAAACTATGAAGAGAAGAGAGAGAAATATTGTGTTCAAATATATAACTCACCATTTTTTTTTGCATGTTGGCTAAAAGAATCAACACGAGAGAGCAGATAACACTGCTCTTCGAGTTGAGAATGATAGGATACACACAGAAAATGTTACCATGCAAGAGGCTTTGAAGAGTATGCTTTGTCCATCTTGTGGAGGACCACCGTGTCTTGAAGGAGATCGTGAACATGCTATCCATAATATGAAACTTGAAAATATGCACCTAAAGGAAGAGGTGAGTGAACTCGTTAATTGATTATATATATATATATATATATATATATATATATATATATATATATATATATATATATATATGTTTATATTTGCTTTTTAAGTTATAATTGACATATATATTCAATTGGTTTTCAGCATGAGAAGGTGTCTCGTCTTCTTTCGAGGTACTTGGAGAGCCAGATGTTACCACCTGATCAGTTCCAACAGGGTTTTTTTCCCATCATAGGATCAAGTTCAAATGCTGTAGCACATGGAAATCCACTGAACCAATCGATTGGTGGAAGTTCAAGTCATGATCCAAATCTTGCTTTGCATATGATGGATGCTGGCCATAACTTATTTGCAAGTGAAAGCATAGAAAAAAACCTTATGAATAAGGTTGCTGCTTCCGCCATGGATGAGTTAGTTAGGCTTCTTCGGATTAATGAGCCCTTTTGGATTAAGTCTTCATCTCAAGATGGCAAGCTCTGTCTGCTGCTTGAAAACTATCAAAAAATGTTCCCAAAGACCAAACATTTCAAAGGGCCAAACGTGCGTATTGAAGCAACAAAAGAATCAGGAATAGTCAACATTAATACCCTTCAGCTTGTTGACATGTTTCTAGATTCGGTGAGCATATTCTGTTCACTAGTTTTCTCTTAGTTTTTATTTAATATTGCAATACTGCTATCGATGTATAAGAGCATGATCATCGATTTCATATGTTTTCAGAACAAATGGGTGAATCTGTTCCCAACAATTGTCTCAAAAGCAGAAACAGTGAAAGTAATTGAAAGAGGTTTGCCAGGAAACCGAAGTGGAGCCTTGCAGCTGGTATATATTTTCATGCAAACCTTGTTTTTGTAATTTTATTTATTTATTTATTTTTTGTAACTAAGTTTTTAATTTGTTGACAATACTTTTATGACAGATGTTCGAGCAAATGCATGTTCTTTCACCCTTTGTGCAACCTCGTGAATTTCAAATCCTTCGTTTCTGTCAACAAATTGAAGAGGGCCTGGTGATAGCAGATGTATCATTTGATTCCTTCCAGCAAAAACCCTCTTTTTTTCAGTCTTGGAAACATCCCTCTGGATGCTTGATCCAGGAACTGCCTAATGGGTGCTCCATGGTTAGTAATTTACATATTACTGAAGTATATACACTTGATGCTAAAACAAATAAAACTTTTTGAGCTTATATTCAGATTTAGAAACTGTGCATCGGTATCTTTATTTTGGGATTCATTCACTGATAACTTCATATCATAAAATAATGTAATGGCAATAGTATTGAAGTATATCACTGAATCATATATTGTTACGTTCTATGTTAGATTACTTGGGTTGAGCATGTGGAGGTGGATGATAAAATCCAAACACATCCACTGTACAAAGATATTATTGCTAAGGGCACTGCATACGGAGCTGAAAGGTGGATTATGGAACTTCAAAGAATCTGCGAGAGATTTGCTGCCTTTTATGTTGAAAAGATACCTGATCATGACTCTGCAGGAGGTCACACTTTCTCATATTTGACTCAAAACCCTTACACTTTGTGATTATACGTATATCTATATATATGTATGTTTTATGATCGATGATTATGTTCTTATAGCTAACTCAAAATGTGTATGACCTTATCCATTGTTCAGTGATCAATTCTCTTGAGGGGAGGCGAAGTATAATGAATTTTTCTCATCGTATGCTGAAAATCTTCTGTGATAGTATAACCATGGCAGATGGGTTGGACTTTCCACTATGTGATCTGATGAACACTAGTGGGGTGAGGGTCTCTATTCGCGAAAGCAAAATCATTGGACAGCCAAGTGGCATGATTGTTGCAGCTGCTACCTCCATTTGGCTTCCTCTCCATTATATGAAACTCTTTGACTTCTTCTTAGACGATAAAAACCGTGCTCAGGTTCACAATAATCTACCTATACACCAATTATTTTTATTAATCTTGCTTTGCAGAATGATTAATGTTTACGTGTTCTTTTTCTTGTATTCTCAGTGGGATGTTCTTACCTGTGGAAATCAGGCACACAAGGTTGCAAACATCTCAAATGGAATTCACCCTGGGAACTGTGTGTCGATAATTCGGGTAATTAATTCCAATCTTTCTTTTTGCACAGTTACATTAAGCAAACACTTTCATAACATAAGGCATTCTTTGTGAAATTACATGGTTAAGGTAAGAACAAGTTTGAATGACTTAAACTTTTCATGTGTAGCCATTCATCCCTAGCGAGAACAATGCACTGATTCTTCAAGAGAGTTTCACAAGCCCGATGGGATCGTATGTTATATATGCTCCAACGGATGTAGCAACCATGACTGCGGCGATAATGGGAGAAAACTCTTCGATGTTACCAGTTCTTCCATCAGGTTTTGTGATCTGTCCAGATGGTGAACCAAATGGAGGTATGGGAGTATTCGATGGTTCAGATAGTGAAAGAATGGGAGGGTCATTGCTCACTGTGGCATTTCAAATACTAGCTAGTGCTGATGGACGCAATATGCCAAATAGAAAAGCTGGAGCAGCTGTCAACTCTCTTTTAACCTCAACTATTCTCAGAGTTAAGGATGCTCTCAACTGCAACAACTTGGACTGATCTTTTGGTTATGGAGTCTTTCTCTACATTACATTGCTCCAGGACAAAACATTGCCTTGTTAAATTTCCTTTGCGTTTCATCACAGACCAGTTTGCTTCACATTTTCACCTTGTTTTTCAACTTCTGCTTCAACTTTACAATGTCTTTGGTGCATTGCTTGACATTTTAGATTAATTAAATAACAATGCTGCTTTATTCCATTTTCCGCCTCTGTTTATGTGTGGTTTGTAATAAATTTTATCCTTCTGGTGCAAATTGTTCTTTCAAGATAAGCTTATCATTTTCTTCTGATAAGCAAAAAAAATTGTTGAAAAGAAAGTCCAAAGGGTTCATGAATATCTTTTCTTCTTATATTTATAGTCTGAATCCTTCCAAACAACCGTCTTATTCAGACCCATTGCAACTTTCTTCTCTACAATTCTTGTTTATTTCATATGCTCCAAATACACTATTACAGAAAGAAATAAACCGTAACTCTTCTGCACATGGAACAAGGTTCTTCTTCGAACACTTTTTACTTAGCTTTTTATGTGTGTAATGGGTTTTGACCTAGTCCTTCTGACTTTCTTTGTTTCTATTTTCTCTGTCTTTTATTTCATTTTTATGTTTTTCCTCGTTATATAGATTAAACAAAATTCAAAGAATAACACATTCTTTCGTTTTTCTAAAAAAACTGTGAAGGGGTTCGTGTATACCAATTTTACGGTTAGACTAATATTTTGATATTGTGGAACCGATGAACTCAGAAAGATCGTAACACTTTTATTTTTAACAATATCTCGATTAATTTGTAACAGAGAAATCATATCAATTAATACTTTTATGAAAATATATATTATAATTCAAATAAAATATCACAAATAAAGAATAACAGTTCAGTTATAAATTTTTATATATATTTTTAATATATATATATATATATATATATATATATATATATATATATAACATTGTTTTAAAATATGTGAAGAAGTATAATTTATCTTGTTTTCAGTTTCATGAATAGTTTCTCTCTTATTACTTTTAAACAATAAACAATGAATCTATCCTTTTATTTTTCATCAATATTTCTATTTTTTTTAAATAATATTAAAATATTATTTATCATAATATAATAAAAAGTTGAGAGACATAATTATTAAAAAATAAATATATTATACTCAAGTCATAATTAAAAATCAGTTACGAAAATAACAAATTATACATTATTTTCTCTTCTTTAAAATGAATATAAAAAAGTTCATGAGATGAAAAATGATGTTAATTATTAAACTAATTAATTAATATTTCACTATCAAGTGGGAGAAAGGATATTTATTTTTTTTATGTCTAACTTCATTCTTTCTTCAAGAACAAAATGGAACAAGAAGGAAACGTATGAAATTGAAATATGAGTACAATTTATGAAAAACTAAAAGACAATAAAAAAGAAAATAAAAAATATCTTAAAAAATATTTAGTTTAATTACTTTTTTAGTCACCTTTTTCATTCAATTTATTAAAGCAAATTAAGGATTTTTCATCAAAATTAAAATTATTAATAAAAATGCTTCATTGATATAGTTAACATATTCCCGGTATCAATTTTAATGATAATGATAAATCATTGATCTGTTTCAAAAAATTTAACAAAAATAATCTATATAATTTTTTTTGAAAATCAAAATTTTATTGTGACTAAAAAAAACTAAAAGACCAGCACTTTTAGCCAAAAACCAAAATCAAAAAGTAATTAAACCTACATATTTTTATTTTTTATTATATTTAATTTTATGTTGTATTATCTATTAACATTAAAAGTTGTGTTTTATAAAAGAAATTAAAAAACATAATTTAATTTTCATCAATTTTTAAAATATACTACCTATAATTTTTAAAAAATTTTAAAAATTTTCAAATATATATATATATATATATATATATATATATATATAATATATATAAATAAATAAATATATA
>Ga0209589_1006488_pt1 | contig 19331 bp, 10 predicted proteins | sample CowpeawhiteBW_FD_187525 | JGI IMG/M metagenome (GOLD analysis project Ga0209589, IMG submission 187525) | Root nodule microbial communities of legume samples collected from California USA - Cow pea white BW (SPAdes) (version 2) | ecosystem: Host-associated > Plants > Roots > Nodule | place: USA... | reverse complement strand
TATATATATATATATATAACATGGATGATGTTTCCTTTTCATATAAGTCTAACAATTAATTAGGCCACTATTGACTTTAAAATATATTGTTTTGGTTTGTTAAAGATTTCATTAAAAAAATTATGAATGTATACAATGAAAATAATAAAATTTGAATTTAAATCTTTTTTAAAAGTTTTCATCTTCACAAAGCAAACATATTGTATAAAAATTGATCGAAACGGTGTGGTCCCTGTCTATAGAATAATTTATTATAAAATGGGTTTCTCCGATACTAAAAAGTTATGAAATTTAAATTTAAAATGTTTAAAAACTTTTTATCCCTAAATAAAAATGAAACAATTATATGGAATTTGGTCGAAACCGTGTGATGGGATCGCAAATTATACAATAATTTGTGCTGAAAAGGGTTTTTCTTATTCGTAATTATATCATACTAATTATCGTCATTAAAATTTAAATATAAAATATTATTCAAACTATTAAAAAAAAAACTATAACGTGTATGTATGTGTTATATGTAAATTAAACGAAACCGCGTGATATGAATTTTTCCAACACATAATTATAAACTCACGGTTTATAATTTTGTTTGGTTATAATATAAAGCTTAAATCTACAACACTGTCTTGAAACTTTTCATCATTAATTAATAAAAAAAAATGACATGTTATATAAAAATTGGTCCGTACCACATGATGTGGTCCAAGCTAATATATTTTTGTAAAATGAAATTTTTATTATAATTGTAAGTTAATAATAGTGAATAGAAACATAATCATATAAGCATTGGCTAAATTACAATTAGAATAATCTCTTATGGATGTATTTAATTAATATATCTGTTGTTGATTATTTTTTTAATGGATGGTGAATATTATAGTGTGAAATTGAAATAATTTGAAAATAATAAAACTTGCCTGCTTCCCATCTGGCCATAGAGATTGCAAATGATGTTGTCTTCTTCTTCAGTGAAGCCTCCATGTTTGATGTCTGGTCTCAGATAATTCAGCCACCGTAGACGGCAACTCTTCCCACACCGTCTAAGGCCTGCATATTAAATAATAATAATTATAATAATAAAGAAAAAATAAAGTTGATAAATATAATGAAAATGAATTAAAATAATTAAAAAAAAAGTTACAAATGGAGAGATTAATTATTAAGAGTATAATATAACAGTAGAAACTCCCATTCCTTGTTTCATGCCTTGTAAACTGCAGAAGCTATTTATGATTTTGACCAAAAGGATTCAAAAGAAATAATGTTATATGGGGAAAAACTGTGTCTACTAGTGGACTTGGAAATTGAACAAACACTGAGAAAACTGAGAAAACAGTTGCATTTGTCAATGTATTTGTAACTCAAAATTCATATAGTGAGATGAGTTTCTATACAATTATGGTTCTTTAAACATGCAGTTTGCGAATTCGATGCTTAAGAAAAAAACAAACTTTTGATAAACAAAACGAAACTGGAATTCAAGTTAAAAAAATGCATCATAACACAAAACTCCATGTCGAAACAAAACAAAGTGAATGGATAATCAGAAAAGATCTCGAGAAAAGTTTGATTTGTTCTTGAATTGGAGAGAAAAAGCAAGGAGCAAAAAGGATGAACAAGAAAGTGTTTGAAAAAAATGTGAAAATGGTGTTGGGAGAGAAGAGAGAAAAACCAGCTTTTTTGGGCAATGCAATCCAATTTCCACCAGTTCCGTGAGACTCCACATAGGCTTTGAGTGTTGCATCTTCTTCAGGGGACCATGGTCCTCTTTTGACATTGGCTTTGTCACAGCAAGGGGCTCTTCCCATGGCCACAACACTGTCTCACAGAAACTCCAATGATCACAGAAAGAACAAAACTGTGAGACTTTGAGAGTCTTTGTTTTCTGGTGAAGGTGTTATAAAGTTGGTGTCATCTGAGGCAGGGGGGACCCAGCCAGCTACTAGACAAAACATTGTATTAAGTTGTAATAATTAATACGATAAGATGAGACCATATTTTGAGACTGTTACAAGTTTGTACAAACCCAATCTGGGTTCAAATTCTAGGCCTGTTTGGTGTTGCTTCAAAAATGGGTGTTTCTCCACTATTCTTCTTTATACGTTTTTTTCTTTTTCTTGTTCTAACTGTTACTCTCTTAGCAATATATAACTGTTAAGATGTTTTTAAAATTTGTATTTTGTTATATAATTTATAATTCAAAAATATAAACAAAGAGAGCAAAATGTTCACTGTGTCATCGTATATGAAATTAAAGTTTAATCAGTAATTTAGTTTTTATATTTATGTTTTTGATATATATATATATATATATATATATATATATATAGTTTTTTAAATAAAATATTTGTTATAAGTGATTTTAACGTCATTTGAAAAATGTTATTATCAAAATTTGAACTCTCTTTATTTTGGGATCTCTCTTATTTGACATGTGAGACATTTTGTTAGAAGATGATTACTCAAATAATACTATTAATAATAAAAATATGAAAATAATATAATAATAATAATAATTAGAGCGATAATAATACTGAAACATATATATAAATAATGAATATTAATCAGAGATCAACAATTATAATAACAATAACAAATAAAAGATAAAAGGTAAGGAGTAGAAATATCTTAGGTTGAGGCACGCCTCTCCTGCGCTAAACAAATACACAATCATATGTGTTTCAAATCATATATGTTTCTCTCCCAAGATACAACAAGCCGTCAGATCGATCGAATGCAGTGAAAGATCTCCAAACCTTATGAACACCACTGTCTTAAAGATAATATAAAAAAGAAAAGAAGAACACTTTTTAGAGAACTCTAGTGTTTATTGTTTCTATTGTTGTTGTTGTATTCTTCCCCATGCACCTCGGTGGTATTTATAGGTAGCAAAAGGAGACAAAGACAAAGGAGTAAATAGTAATAAAAATATAGCCGTTAGCTATAAAAACCATTAACCCATAAATTAAAGGTCTATAAAAACATGGGTAACAGTAAGTTTTTTTATTTTAATTATTTATTTTTTAAATTATAATAAAAAATTTCCAACACATTTCATATTTCGGCACGTGCCACTTTTCAAAAAGAGTTACTATTAATTTAATGAAAAATATCATATTAACTCTATTTTAAAAATATTATGACTCAATTGAGTAAAAAAAATATAGAAACCAAAGTGAATCATAAACCCTTAATCTAACTAAATTACTAATTAAGCCTATAACTAAATAGTATATAAGTTAAAGTAATTTTTATTTTACGAGTCAAGTTTGTGCAAACATTTAAGAGGATGACTCAAACTTAAATCCACTTATCCAAATGTAATATTCTAGCAAAGTGTGTTGGACATATTACACCACTTGCTATTGTACTAATATTAAATATCTAGTTTCAGCATAATGAGATGAATTAGAAATCCCATATCCTAAGTTGACATATGCATGAAAACAAAAATTCAAATTAATAATTGTTCTTACTGGGTTGGATACTATGTATCTGTAAAACACTTAGTAAGATCCTAGGAGTATCATTGTGAGACAGGTCGGTTTGGATAGAGGAAGATACAACTGTAAAAGACTCTCTGATGCTTAAGTAGGTATGAGAGATAAGGATTTTTTTTGAATGTAAAGAAAGTATGAGAAAAGCTTAAGTGAGTTGTACTTCTTGATTGAGCTCTTTATAAAGGGCTTGCATAATAGAGACATTGTGTGATGTTTTTGAGGTGTAATGACGAATAATAATCCCATAAATGATAGACCTCAACAACTATATCATATAAAGACATGTTACAAGTAAAACCATGAATTCACTTTGATATTTACTAGGTCGTCTTGATGGCTGACTTCTGCTTCTTGGGGTTGGCTGTTGATCTCTAATTGTCCTTAGCGGGTTGCTTTCACTTGTCGAGGAGTGGTACATCTCAACTATGGGTGTCTGTTCACGGGAATGGATTGGTCGTAACAAATTTTCCCTTTCCAAATTGTCCAATTTGGAGTGCAATGCTTGAAGATCAACATGATGTTGTTGACGCAACTATTGAGTTTGAGTTTTAGTTTGAGTTTTTAGCAGAGCCTCAGTCTATTCTCACATAGCTTGTAGGTATGTCTGGTGTTTCCTCCTAATTTGCTCGTTTTGGTAGTAGCATTTGAATTTGGTTTTGGATGGTGTTCATAGGGTTGGGATCCATTCTTTTGTGTTGTCTGAGATTTTTCAATTTAGTTGTAGGCATGAATGATTGAGGCTGAGGATAACTTTACCAGGATCCCATGGTGGAAGTCAAATGTTATTGTCAGGTTGGAGACTAGGTATCTGTAAGACACATGATAAGATCTTAGGAGTATATTTATGAGGCAGATTAGTCTGAAATGGGGAAGATTTACCTGCAAAAAACTCTTTAATGCGTAAATAAGTATGAAAGTTAGGGATTTTTTTTAGTGTAAGAGAAATGATGAGAAAAGTTTAACTGAGTTATATTTCTTAGTCGAACTCTTTCAAAAGAGCTTACAAAATAGGATTATGGTGTGAGGTATCTAAAATGTAATGATGAATAATCACTCCATAAATAAAAATATCTTATAAGTAAATCGCCGAACTTTAAAGAGTCATTACAACTTCTTTAGTAACCAAATACATGTATAATAGTGACAACCAACATTGAAAAATATGTTTTAATATAATTTTCATTTGAAAATTTGCAAATTTTTTTTATATAAATGTATAATAGTTTTCATTTTTCAAGTTGTGATAACCATGATTTTTTATATATATGTACTATGACCATGATCAAATTTTAAATTTAATTTTAATAGAATTTTTCTACAGACTTTAATATTTAGTATACTATATTAAAGATTTAATAAGTGTTACACACCTTTCCAACACACTCTAAAAAAAATGTAAGAAATATAATTAAAAAATATTTCCGATAAACAACATTTTCAGAAAATTAATAAAAAATTAAAGAATTTTCTCAACTTCAAATTACTAGAAATAAAAAAATGTATCCCATATTAAACATACTGTAGAAGAATACATATTTTACCAAATAAAAAATTTTAAGATTTGAATAACAGGTCTTTATTTTCCTTTCAAAATCGGTCAGAAAAAAGAAGCCAGGGAGTTCCCTTCTCACACCCTCATCTCTCACTCAAAACACTGCGAGTTCCCTTCTCTCACACCGTCGTGAATTCCCTTTTTCCGGCAAAGCTCTAGTCGCCGGCGGCGATACCCTTGTCGCTGTCATTGAAACCAATCTCCTGGCGCCGGCGAAACCCTATTGTGGCCGACGAAGCCCTATTGTCGTCCCCAACAAAGGCTCAGACAAAGCTCCCAATGAAACACTATTGTAAGGCCGCTCTGAAGCTTTCAATTCAGGTAACCCATTCCTAACCACTAAATAATGCTTCTTCATTGTTGTACAAACCACATAATGTCTCAAATTGAAGTTGATTTGGAATGTGGATTTGGGGCCATTGAAGTTGAGCTAGTGATTGGGAGGGAGGGGTGGTTTTGTTTGGAAGAAGGGGTTGGATTCTTCATGGCCAGCTGTATCTGAATCAGTTTGGCCATAAGCTGTTTATCGAGGCTGAGTAACATGAGATAAGTGAGTTTTCTGATGAAGCAGATTACTCTTCTTTTGGCGAATGATGGCAGTTGGACAAACTTAAAGAAGAGAAGGGACGAGGTGGAGGAGGCAGAGGATAGAGATGACTTGTACAATTTTTTTTTCTTCAAAACAAGCTAATGGAAGAATGAATTTGTCCGAAGAATGCGTTTTCAGAAATCTCTTTACAATTATTTTTTCTCTTAAGATTAACTTATCAATGCCTCACACTGTGAAGGACAAATTTAGTGATTTCCTCTGAGTTTAACCAACTACCAAGCATGTTTTTTTTTTTTCAAAGCTAAGGTTTCATGTTGGTGTTGGATGAAGGTTTATCCAGGCATCGTGTAAATTTTAGTATGTTAAGGCAATCTAACGCTTCACAACTTTGATTGTTTGGATAATCTGTTTAGTAGTTATCTTTAGTACCTTGACAAAAAAGTCACATGACATGCACGATGAAAAGCCAATTTTTAGTAACTACTAATAAATGAAAAGAGAGTGGGAACACGATCCTTAAACAACATTTGTCCTGCCTTTTTTGCAATTTTTCTAGTTAAACTTTTACCTTTTTACTGTTTGTACCTGTGAATGTGATTACTCTTGAACTGGTGTTTTCCTTTGTTGGCTACAGATGTTGAATCATGTGAGTAATAATAACAATAGCTGCACATGGCTGTTGTTCGTAGTGAGGCACTACTCTAGAATTCAACCCCCAAGGCCTGTTTCTGTTGAACCGGTAATCAGGGTATCTAACAATATTGCTCGCCTGGATGCTCCTAAAGAAGGTCCAAAACCCAGACAGTTGTTATCATTGCCTCCTTTTCCTGGCCACCCTTTGCCTGCCAAGAGCTCAAATAGTGGTCCTGGACAGCGTGATTATGTTACTGCTGTCAATTGGATTAAGTATTACTTCAAGGGTACATGGGGTTCTGTCATTGAATCCCATTTCAGAGAGGGTCTTGTAAGTGTCTACTACTTTATTGTATTTACACTTTATTTTAGCTGCTGCAATGTTGTTAAATAGGTGCTATAATGCTATCGCATAGTGAAATTTCTTGACTCCAAATTGCAACTCCTTTTGCGTTGATTATCATTGTTATAGTTGCAGCATGCGGTTTGCTTCGTCTTGTCATGTCTGATAATTCTTCTGCCAATTGAACTTTTGAGTTAATGCAATCCCAATTTTTATTTGCGGACGGCTTATTTTTATATACACACAGAATTGATATATCATATATTTCAACTGTTATGTGACTTCCGCTATATGATATAGCTTATTATTGGACTTCCTCTATTTTCTGCAACCCAGAATTGATAACATTAATGAGATGCCTAATCTATTATATACTTGTCGTCATTGCCTTAAATTGGTTGTACAATCTTTGTTGGGACCTTTTTCTGGAAGAATTGGTGAGAGGTTGAGTCTCCATATCCTTGAGGGAACATTGAAGTTACATCATACGGTAAGAATTACCATTAAGAGCCAAATCTGTAAGGGTTAGCATGTGATAACATTGTAGGTTCAATTCTTTACGCAGATACCTACCCACCCGTCTTCCACAAACAGAACTTGGTGCTTTCACCTTCAATAAAAGAAACAAAAAAGTAGGAATAAATAATATAACCAGTGCTCTATAGGCTAACCAAGATTATGACTTACAAGCTAAAAATTAGAAAAATCTTGTGCCAGTCAAACTCTGTGAGATAAGCAAGTTGGTCTACTTGAGACAGTTCTGAAGATAAGAATCTAAAAGAGAGAAGTTCTCCACTTCTCACAAGCACATAAGGCTTTTGCATATAAATGACTTTTCTTTCCAAAGTACAAGTCTTTACAAAATAGTCTAAGGAATTCCTTGCATAGGAGGCACGAGGGAAGAGAAGGAGGCCAAATACTCCTTCTCTTATACATGTAACCAAATGCAAGGTTACTAAGAAGTCTTATCTTGTTTCCTTGCAAACTTCATACCCAAACAAAGGTTTTATTTCATGATAACTATTGCCTATTTTCTTTAAAAGTTTCCTAACTTAGTAGAACTTTTACTCTTGCCTCCCTCTTTTAATCTTCATCCATAGTTTGAAAGTAATTCCTTCCTATTTATGATGACATCAACTATTACACTTGAAGGGATATTCTTGCAAAACTCTATTTACTTTGCAAATTTAAACAACTAACAAGATATTAGCATCTACATTTCTGTATTAAATATTATTCAGTTTATGTTTAATGGTCAGATATAAAATAATAGGTAAGTGTACTTACGGGCCTTGTTGCTAATTTCATATTCTAGGTGCAAATGGAGGGCGTAGTTGGTGCTGACTCTTACACTCAGAAAGAAACTCTGATGAAACCCATGCGAAAGGTATTCATGTCTATATCTATCCTGTTAATTCACTATTTTCTATGAAAAAACCACTTTGGGTAATTTCCTCTTTGTCTCTGTATCAGTTTTTCAACAACAGATTTTAGTCAATTGCTTTAGATTTGTTTTAGGTTTAATAATACTACAACTGTACAGCTTAAATGCAGATTAGACCTAATGAAGTGATGGAACATGGTGCCAGAGTTCACGTTCCTGTTTCAATTGCTGAGACTAGGATTTCCAAAAGATATGATGCTATTCCTTGTGGAACACTATATCCAAATGCTGACGAAATTAAGTATCTGCAAAGGCTTGTGATTTACAAGGTATACCCTTTCGTTCAATATCAAATTTATTTTATTTCTTACAGTTTTTTGTTGCTATTCTTATTATTCAATTCCATTAAAATAAATTTTATTTATTGCGTAATCAAATGTTTTACTTTCAGGACTCAGCTATTATTGTGCTTAATAAACCTCCAAAGTTGCCGGTTAAGGTTCAAATTTCTATTCTTTCACATTTACAGTAATTCACTTTGAGTTTACTATGTGATTTTAATTTCCTGCTTATACTTTGTTAGGGGAGTTTACCAGTTCATAATAGCATGGACGCATTGGCAGCTGCTGCACTGTCCTATGATTATGATGAGGGCCCTAAACTAGTAAACTACTTTAACTCTTGTTCATCATTACAGTGGAACGATTTGGCATATACTTCATCATCTAACAAATGGATATTTATTCATTTATTCATTCACCAATGTAAAGCTTTTAAAATTTGAAGATTTTTGCTTAATGTTTCTTAACTAACCTGAATTCCTGATTGTTTTCTTCATAATATGTCAAATGGTGTAGTCAATTTTCAGCTCTTCTACTCTATTAATCTGTTTTGGATTGTGAAGTTGTTCATTACAAATGGTTGATTCATATTAAAAATACAAGATAATATAATTATTTTGTTGGCCTTTTCAGGTTCACCGTCTTGACAGAGAGACCAGTGGCATCCTTTTACTGGGTAGAACTAAAGATAGTGCATCTCATCTCCAATGGTTGTTCACTAACATCAACAATGCCAAATCTTCTTGTAAGGTGCCTTACATACAAGAAATAATGAATCCTATTTTCTGTACGTCTTGTTTAGTTAGTGAATCTTTGAAAACACTTTGAACAACTGATTGATATTTTCATTTGAATTTTAACATTAATTGGCTATTTTAGGCTTGGAATGATGCATGTGAAGCTACGTATCAGAGGTATTGGGCATTGGTCATAGGGACTCCCAAGGAGAAGGAAGGCATCATCCATGCTCCTCTTTCTAAGGTTTATGATCTCTTTCATTTTTATTCTCTTCTCTATAATGCATTCAGTGATAACATGTTTTAGGTGGCTGCTACCTTCTAGTGTGTTGATTGTATGCCTTCTTATTCCAGGTGCTTCTAAATGATGGGAAGACTGAGAGGATAATACTAGCTCACCATTCAAGTGTAGAACCACGCCAAGAGGCTGTAACTGAGTATCGGGTGCTTGGTCCTAAGATAAATGGATGCTCGTGGGTGGAGCTACGTCCTCTTACTTACAGGAAGCATCAGGTATATTGGTATCAATTTCTACTCTCTCTCTCTCTCTCTCTCTCTGTGTTTACTGCATGATGGATTCTGTATTGTAAAAATGTGGTACGTTTAAGGTATCAGTTAACTTTTGAAATAATTCCCTGTTTTAATATATTTCTGTCTTGCCAAGTAACGTTTTAGCTAGAGAGTTCATGTGATTTCTGTTCCCATTTTCCAGTTGCGTGTCCATTGCGCTGAAGCACTTGGCACACCAATAGTGGGTGACTACAAGTATGGCTGGTTTGTGCACAGCCGATGGAAACAAATGCCGCGAATCGATATCGAGCCAACAACTGGAAAACCATACAAGTTGCGTAGGCCAGAAGGCCTTGATGTTCAGAAGGGAAGTGTTTTATCGAAGGTTCCTCTATTGCATCTTCACTGCAGAGAACTTGTGCTCCCCAACATCGCCAAGTTTCTACAAGTTTTGAACAATAGTTCAGAAGAACTACACGGTTCACTTAGCCAGCAGCCTGATGTTCTTCGATTTGTGGCAACAATGCCATCCCATATGAGAATTAGTTGGAATCTTATGTCCTCGTATTTAGTCTGAACTTAATTGCATGATGCATTTTTTTAATTAACTTAAGGGAAAATAGATGGTGTTCACTAGTATTTAATAGTTTAGGCATAGGTTGGAGTCCAAGTACATTGAAGTAACATACTGAAACTTCTCTGATTTGTCGATGTTCTCTTTTTGATGAGTTGAATATATCTGCTTCAGTGTACTCATGTTTTTAATTTGTTCATATTCTGGAGACTTTTATAACGAATGCCGAGTTATATACTTCGTATTAAAGAAGAAGAGTTACATACATATATACTCTTTCAAAGTTTTTCTTTTTCTTTTTCTGATTTGGGACGATCCATTTCAGAATGAAAGGGGGTAGATGAAGAAGACTTAGAGTATTGAAAGAAATATTCAAATCATTGTCGTGTAATCATTACCTATAGTGAGGTTCTTTTATAAAAGTTTTGGGCGTTTGAGTATCCTTGGCCTTGCTATTCTTACACCCTTGATTTCTAATCAACTCTCAACTTTGTAATTGTTTTTGACAAAAGTACTCTTTGATAGTACGTTTATGCTGTGTATGTCAAAATATGGAACGAAACTACATTCACAACATTTTAAAAAATATCAATCAAAATAACTACAAAAAATGTCTGTTATCTCATGAAAATGTATTTTTATTATTGGTCACCAGATCGTCTAAAAGCTTTCGCTCTATATTCCTATAAACTTTGTGGAATTGAACAATGAAAATGCATTTATGACAAATGAAGAAATGCATTTTTATTTTTATATCTCGACAAAACATTATTAAAATATATAATGACAATGTCTCTAAACTGCTTAAGAAAAAGTAGCTAATTGATTTTTTTATACTTAACGGTCTTATTCAAGAATCAAGACTTTGAATCTTAAATCTTAAACATTATGTCTTCGTTTAAAATTTGAAAAACACTGTTAGACGGCACATACTTCTCACGTAAGTTAACTTGTCTTCGGTCCACTCTGGCTGTCTGGTCCTCCAAAATCAGAATCTCCCGAAACCATGAAACGCAGCGTTTCTCACAGCAGCACCACCTCTTAATCGCACGAACCGCTCCTTTTCTTGTTGGACCGAACCGGAGACACAAACAACAACTACTTCATTTTGATTTAGGTAACACCCACTCACTGCGTCATATCATATTCCATAATTTTCCTATTAAAAATATTCATATTCCATCATTTATTATTTTATTTCAATTGCATGATTTCAAATATTCACAAACTTGCGAGCTGTTACTGTAAACTTATAATACAAATAATAAGCCTTGTAAACATGGTTTTACTTGTAAGAATAAGAGCAACGTGACTTAAAGGTTTAGTACGAGGGCATAAACATAGGGTTTAGGATTTTGGTTTTGTTGGAATTTGAATGTTGCAAGGTGCTATAGAGATTGTATTACAGTAGCAGTAGTGTTGTTGGATATCTGCAATTCAATTCAAGTTTGTATGTTCATATATATACGTAGTAAATTGGATTTGGATCCATTGTGCTATAAGTACGGATAGAAAAGTCATTTCCACCTAACAATGCAAAATCTTGTAATCTAAGACTCATCCAATTGGATCGGATTTTTAATATTCCATTAAGGAAACAAAGAACTCATCCTTAACTTCCTACCCTTCATCCTTACTTAGGCTTCCATTCCAATTCAAGCATCACTAATCTGCACGATAAAGCAAAAAGCACTAGTGAGGCAAGAGAAGAGGCAGAATAAAAGGAAATTCAAGAAAGCTACTTTTAATTTTTTTAATCTTTTTGGTATTTGATTTATTTGAAAGGGTTTGTTAATGTTGATTGATTGTTAAATTCATTTGATCCCAAAGGGTTTGGTTGGATAATAATATATCCAAATGAAGGATCAAGTTTTCTGGTTGGGTCCAGTGTTATCCGTAGCCTTCACTCACAAATTTGCTGAGCAAGTGGGTATATAATGAAGAGGTTCTCTGCCTGCTGCTTCACAAGCAGAATCTCTAAGTTTCACTCTCACAGGAAGCATAACCAATCTCAATCTCAGGTATCCTACAACTGAGGGTAGTTTTTTTCTGTGTCAAAACTTAAAATCTTTCACATTGTCTTTGCTTAATGGTTCTTGTTTCTTTAATTATGAATTGTTTATGCCTGTGGTATTTCTGCTTCAGCACCCATTGATTAGTTAGCTTATTCCTTTTATTAACGAAGGTTATCCTGCATTAACCACATTGCCTAATTTGGTAGCTTCACAAGGGATGGAGTCTGAGATCATGCCTCTCAGATGTCCATTACAAGCTTCATTGCCGAATTTAGCTTCTTCTCGTGTTGGATTCAATCAATGTGTAAAACTATACAAACTATAATTGTTAGATACATGTAAGTTGCAGGCTTACAAGGACTATTGTTGCAACCAATTAAATACAACCTAGTATAAGAAAGTGGAAGTATATGAAACATTCTTAAGTTTTGTTATGGCAAAATAAAACAAAACATAATTAGCCAGCAGATAAAACAATATACACAGTTCAAAAGTTATGGAAGGTCACATTTGAGACTTAGGAGAGTTCTTTCCAATATGCTAAACATATAAAACCTGTATAAATCATGCACAGAGTTCTTTCTTGGCTGTTTTCTCTGATATTGTTTTCTTTGACAGATCATGGCAGGAAACATGTCTGATCCAAGTGGGAGCAAGGGTGCAAATATTTTACTTAATCATGACTTTTCCAGAGGGCTGAACTCTTGGCATCTCAATTCCTGCACTGGCTATGTAATTTCAGCTGAATCGGGTGCTCAAGGAGGAATTCCGAGGGAGTTGGGTGCTAATTATGCTGTTATCACTGACAGAAAGGAATGCTGGCAAGGCCTTGAGCAAGACATCACAGAAAGAATTTCCACTGGTTACACTTACACAGTTTTGGCTTGTGTGGGAGTATCCAATCTTTCTCAGGGACCTAGTGATGTTCTAGCTACTTTGAAACTCGAATATCATGATTCGGCTACTAGTTACTTGTTCATTGGAAGGTATGAATTTTTGTGATTTCATTGTATGTTCTTCCTTGTATTAAAGAAATTCTGGAAAACTCCCTTACGTTACCATGATTTTCTGCAGAACTTCTGTTAATAAGGATAGTTGGGAGAAGTTGGAAGGGAAATTCTCATTATCAACTATGCCTGATCGGGTTGTATTTTACTTGGAAGGACCTGCTCCTGGAGTTGATCTGCTCATTCGATCAGTAGAAATAAACTGTTCCACTCCGAATAATAATGTAGGTTATGAAGTTATGAATTCATGGAAATGTTATTTCTCTGTGCAATTCTGCATATTGACATAGTCTAATACTCTGATAAATATCAAGCTCATGCTTGTGCATTGGTTATTACTTCTTCTATGATCAGATTGAAATTGCACTAAATATATGTCAGTGTAATAAGTCTTGTGGAATCTGCGTGTTTTTAACTTACTAAGTGTACCTTTTTCTTCTTATTTTAATAGATCACAACCACAGCATGTGTTTCAGCGGGAGATGACAACATCATCATCAACCCGCAATTTGATGATGGTCTGAATAACTGGTCTGGAAGAGGCTGCAAGATTGTGTTGCATGATTCCATGAATGATGGGAAAATTGTTCCAAAATCTGGGAAATTCTTTGCATCTGCAACAGAACGCACACAGAACTGGAATGGAATTCAGCAAGATATCACTGGACGCGTGCAGCGCAAGCTGGCCTATGAGGTCACTGCTTTAGTAAGAATTTTTGGAAACAATGTCTCTACTGCTGATGTACGTGCAACTTTGTGGGTCCAAGCACCAGATCTTAAAGAACAGTATATAGGCATTGCAAAGTTAGTATCTGTCTTATTTTTGTCACTGTATTTCACATAGAATCTGATGCATAACATGGCTGTTTATTATTCTTGAATTATAAACAAAACAGAAAGAAACTTGCTATAGTATGTTTTAGTGATATAATAACATTAGCATTGGGTTTGTTCTGAAGTTTTCTAAAGAAATTTGGTTTGTTCTGAAGTTTGCAGGCAACAGATAAAGATTGGGTTACTCTGCAGGGAAAATTCCTTCTAAATGGTTCTCCATCAAAAGTGGTCCTTTATTTAGAGGGACCCCCTCCAGGCACTGACATTCTTCTCAATAATTTGGTCTTAAAGCATGCAGCTAAAACACCTCCTTCAACCCCACCAGATGTAAAGGTTGTACATTTGCAGCATTCTTATTTTGTAAATTACTTTGATAACATTAATGCTAGTGTTTTCTGAACATTCTGCACAAGCATTGCTTTGATATCAACTTATATAATTTGGTTGTGCTTTCAATTCTATGTTCCAAGCACCTAAAAGTTGATTTTGCTTTGCAGAATGTTACTTTTGGGGTTAATATAATTCAAAACAGCAATCTAGCTGATGGCACCAATGGATGGTTTCCCCTTGGCAATTGCACTTTAAGTGTTAAAAGTGGTTCACCACATATAATTCCACCAATGGCAAGAGATTCTCTTGGTCCTCATGAACTCCTGAGTGGGAGGTACATCCTAGTAACTAATCGAACACAAACATGGATGGGTCCTGCCCAGATCATCACTGATAAAGTGAAACTCTTTTCGACTTATCAAGTGTCTGCTTGGGTCCGGATTGGCTCAGGATCATCAGGGCCACAGAATGTGAATGTTGCTCTTGGTGTTGACAACCAGTGGGTCAATGGAGGACAAACTGAGGTTTCTGATGACACGTGGCATGAAATTGGAGGGTCCTTTAGAATTGAAAAACAGCCATCAAAGGTTATGGTTTATGTCCAAGGTCCTGCTGCTGGTGTGGACTTGATGGTGGCTGGACTTCAAATTTTTCCTGTGGATAGACATGCAAGATTTAGATATTTAAAGATCCAAACAGATAAGGTGAGATCAAGTTTCCTTCCACATCTCACATTATTTGTCTCGTAGAGAATAACTTCATAAACATATGGAATAGTATTTTTAACCGAATTTAGTTAAATTTTTTAACGTGTTAAATGCGTTTCAAGCTAACATTTGAGTTGTTTACATCGTTTTACATGTTCTCGCTCCAATATCAGCCTGAAACGCCGTTTAACAAGCCCAAAAAGATTAACATTATTAGGTTAAAAGTACTATATTCATTTATTTTTAAAGTCTGGAGACCAAAATGTATGTAAGTTATAGGCAGCGACAAATTTCAATTTCATATCCAAGTTTAGGAACTAAAAACATATCTAATATTTTTCATTATAAACAAAACAAAATTTTCAATTCTAGAAATAAATGTTATATGTATTTCAGACTGTAATACTTTATCATCACCTCAATTATCCTTTCTTCATTGATAAGACAAGTGATGCTCTGCATTATTTTTGTATGCATTTTAATTTATACTGACTTGGTGCACTGCAGATACGCAAACGTGATGTTGTACTGAAATTCTCTGGGCTGGACTCTGGCAGCTACGCTAACACCTCAGTGCAAGTTAGACAAACACAGAATGATTTCCCAATTGGAACATGCATCAGTAGATCAAACATTGACAATGAGGACTTTGTTGACTTCATGGTGAAGCATTTTAACTGGGCTGTGTTTGGAAACGAGTTAAAGTGGTATTGGACAGAGCCACAACAAGGGAACTTCAATTACAAGGATGCTGATGATCTGTTAAGCCTGTGTCAGAAGCACAATATACAAACTCGTGGCCATTGTATCTTCTGGGAAGTGGATGGAGTGGTTCAGCAGTGGATCAAATCACTGAACCAAAACGATTTGATGACGGCGATCCAGAACCGCCTAAACGGGCTTCTAACTCGTTACAAGGGCAAGTTCAGTCACTATGATGTCAACAATGAAATGCTGCATGGTTCATTCTTTCAAGATAGGCTAGGCAAGGATATAAGGGCTAACATGTTCAAAACTGCAAACCAACTAGACCCTTCTGCTACACTCTTTGTGAATGATTACCATGTGGAGGATGGATGTGACACAAGATCATGTCCTGATAAGTACATCCATCACATTCTTGATTTGCAAGAGCAAGGTGCCCCAGTTGGAGGAATTGGAATTCAAGGTCACATAGATAGTCCAATAGGGCCTATTGTGAGTTCTTCCCTTGACAAGTTGGGTATTCTTGGTCTCCCTATATGGTTCACTGAGCTTGATGTGTCTTCCATCAATGAATATGTGAGAGCAGATGATCTTGAAGTTATGCTGCGTGAAGCCATGGCTCATCCTGCAGTAGAAGGCATAATGCTGTGGGGTTTTTGGGAGCTGTTTATGAGTAGGGACAATGCACACTTGGTAAATGCAGAAGGTGACATCAATGAGGCAGGGAAAAGGTTCCTGGCTCTGAAACAAGAGTGGCTCTCTCACAGCCGTGGCCATGTTGATGAACAAGGCCAATACAACTTCAGAGGCTTTCATGGAACGTACAATGTGCAAGTTGTGACCCCATCAAAGAAAATTTCTAAGACATTTGTTCTTGACAAAGGTGACACGCCACTGGTGGTATCCGTTGATTTATAAGCATACTATGATGTTGGTGTCTTTTTTATATCCTTGGGTTGGATGAAGAATGTTGCTGGTTTATTGTTGTGGATTTCACAACTTCACAAAATCTCAACAAAAAGAATACTGTTTCGCCATTTTATATACATACTTGTAAGAAAGAAGTGAAAAATAAATGAAAATGATACTGGTTTGAACTAATAAACTGCATACAATCCTATTCCTGTGGCTCATTCTATTATTAGTTGCTTTTCATTTCAAACATTTTACATGTGAATTCGGGTTAGGGCATCTTCTTCTTGCACCTACATAATTTTAACCTACACCCCCACACACTTGAAAATTTCAATTTATAATCCACATATTTGTATTTTTGTATTTCGGATAGTACATTCCAAAATACAAAATAAAAATACATTCTTAATCGTACAATTTTTATATTCCAGAATGCATAATTTAAAATATATTTTATATTTCGAATTGGGATTCTGGATGTATTCTGGATCTAGAATACAAAATTTGTAATCAGAATAGTGAGAATGGAAACAAATACAATTCTTTACAATGGGTCTGAAACAAAAAAACATAAAAGAAGAGCACGAGAGAAGGGTGGGCGACAGAAGTAGCAAAATGAAGATGAAAAGAAAAAGATAAGGGTAAATACGTTATTTCATACTGGATGGGGTGCATGTTGTAATGTGTGGTGGTGCAGAAAGAAGCTGTCTCAATTTAATCTATAATGGGCCAATACTTTTTGGGCCGAACCAATTTGACACATATTCAAGATTCTAACTTCCTACACCCCATGATTTTTTTAACACCTCCAGACACTTTGAATAAGACTCTCTTGAATTTAAATATGAGAGGTATACTAAGAAAATTGTGGGTGTAAAAAGAAACAATCTAAATTCAAAATTTTCTAGTCCAGCCAGTATTTATCGAGCTATGAGTGGTCGTCAGCAATTTTTAAATATTTAAAAAATTAAAAAATGACAAAATAATTTAGTATAGTATAACATATTAATTAAATGCTTTTGATAGTTATAAAGTAAATATATGTATATTGTTATTTGTACCGTGATATATAATACATAATATTACAAATATAACGAAGTGTGTCAATTATAGAAATAAAATAATTTGTATAAGTTATAACAATAGCTAAGTTCATAAAGAAACCAATATTCATAAAATATTAACCTTAAAATTGAAATTAACAGTATATATATTAAACTTATTTTTTATAATTTGTCAATTATATAAAATACAAATAATAAAATATACTTTCCATGACCAATCCCCTCCAAACTAATAAAATTGCGTCCAATTAAGTGTAACCAAAATAAGTTTTGATAAAAATATTCACACTTTAACAACTCAACTTGTTCATCGAATTAATTAGGTTAGTTTATCAAGCTCGTCTATTAACATAAATTTATTTTGATGCTCTAATAAATATTGTTATTAAAAGCAAGTTTACACTAGCATTATTGTGTTATATGCAACTTGAGTTAGGTAGGTTTGGATATTATTATAGGAGCATGATAGTTTGACACACTATCATTTATTTCTACACTTTCACAAATATGATTATTTTAATGGGAAAAATTGTTTACATTTGTCTTTATTTTGTTAAATATAATACTTATTAATAAAAGGAAGTAAGAGAAAATATTAGTGTCAAAGTATAATTTTTTAAAAATTTCATATTTATATGATATTTGTCCCTAATAATATCAATGCTAAGAAGGTGTAATGTCCCAAACAATCTAACCAACTATTCCAACCCCCAACACCTCTATTAATAACACAAGTAGACCGAATCCCTAAACCAATTTCATGAAATGGCTTATATAAAAGGAACATTACTAGAAGAGTGGATTAACACTTAAGTAATTTTTCCTTTAACAATATAAACCACAATAAAATTTAGATTTTGATCTATTTATCCTTTTGGTAACTAAAATATTAAATGTGTAATTAAATTTTTGGAGACTAAAATCACTAAAAAGCATTATTGTTGTTATGAATTTATGTATTCCTCTTCCTACTTTAAAAATATTGTTTTAACAAAGTGTTCAATAAGGTAGAGAGAGAAAAAAAATAATTTCAATTAGTTTTTTATATAATCTTTCAAAATTTATGTTTTTAATTTGTATATCAACCACCCTTAGCTTATAAAAAAAACATTTTAATTTTTCTTCTTATTTCTATAAGAATTTAGTTAAATTAACTCTTCTCTTTTTTTTTCTAAGAAAAAAATATACATTACTATGTATAGAAAATATTTAGGAACATAAATTTTTCATTTTCATCATTCTTACTCTTATTTATTGGTATCAGTGTTTAGAGTTCGTCTAATCTTTGATAAAAGAAACACGGTAATTAATATAGATTGGATTGAACGTTTATCATCAGACAAAAAACTATAATTATTAGTCAGGCAACATCTTTTTTTTACTTAAGAGTACCAATTGTTGGATCAAACGCTTAACACTAAGCAAAAAATTGTAGCTATTAGTTAGGACATAACTTTATGAGCGTAATCGTCCAATTACCACGATTCAATTGTGACTTGGACCATTTGGTCTCTCCTATGAAACAATTGATGTCACATACAGTAATACATATATATATATATATATATATATATATATATATATATATATATATATATATATTTTTATTTTTATTTTTTTTTTTTTT
>Ga0209589_1006479_pt1 | contig 19348 bp, 8 predicted proteins | sample CowpeawhiteBW_FD_187525 | JGI IMG/M metagenome (GOLD analysis project Ga0209589, IMG submission 187525) | Root nodule microbial communities of legume samples collected from California USA - Cow pea white BW (SPAdes) (version 2) | ecosystem: Host-associated > Plants > Roots > Nodule | place: USA... | reverse complement strand
CATAAAAAAAATTTTAAGTTTTTTTTTTTTTTACTCGAGTTACTTTTAATCAAATTTATCAGACATAACATTTTATGATTCGATCATTGAATTTACTTATTGTATTGAGTATAATAAATTTAGTTGATGATATGTTGATTTATTCATATTCATTATTTTGCATGTATTTTTTTTTTTTTAATTTGTGAATGCGTCTTATTTTAAATTTATATAAGATGTCACTTGAATATAATTTATACTACAATGGTAAAATATAACAAAATTCATTCATATCGTTGATGCTAAAAATCATACTATTAAATTAGAGATAATGTTCACACTAGAAGTTTAACAACATGACATAAATTCAGAATGGATAATTAAAATAAAAAACTTCAAAATGGATAATTAAAGTCAATGATTTATTTATCTTTTTTCTTTTAATATAAAATTAAAATATGCTCAATATTGTGTGATAGGACTCAATATGGAAAATTTTCATATTGAAAAAATCTAGTTTAATATTGTATTAGAGAAGCAATAACTATTATTCATGGTTAACAAGACAATAATTTAACAATTTCAAATATAAATTTATCTATCTAAACATATTTTTGCAACTATCCATGCATATTATTTGCAATCTATATGAATAATAATCTACACCACGAAAAGGGAAAGCAAGTGCAATCACATGAATAAACTAAATCGTCTTCGTCACGTTGGCTCCTAAAGCATATCTCAGGCACTGGATTTGTTGCTTGCGTTCAGTGCTTTATACATTTCGTCAATGGTATTCTGTGCACGAAAAATTATAGTCAATACTAAAACAAAAACCTAAAAGCATTAGCTCTGATAAACATAACAAAGTGAGAAATTAAACTCTTGTTTAGTCGTTGATAAACATAACAAAGTGAGAAGAAAAGAAAACCATTATGCATTCCATTTGAAGTTCTATGAAACTAAATTAAATCCATGAGAATTTGTACCTGATAGTATTTAAGCAGTTCTGGTCTTTTCTTCTTAAATGTCGGAGTCATAAGGCCACGTTCCATGTCAAATGGAACTGGGTCAAGATGAACACTTTTAATAAACTCAAAACCTTTTAACTGACAAAAAACAAATAATATCAGGATCGAATAATGCTTCAACAAATGTATGTACCAACAAACACATACATAGAATAAAGAATAGGAAATCAATAGACCTTCTTTTCCTTTGCAATCTTGGCGAGCTCTCCAATTACGTAAGTTTTTGTTCTAGAATCTTCACAGAGAGAATCAAAGTCTGCGGTTATACGATTTTCTTCGGCCCATTTTTCAATTGCTTGCTTGTTGGTGTTAACAATAGCAACTAAGTATGACTCAAAACTATTTCCATAAATCCATATCTGAGATAAAGCCGCGAAAGAATTAACATCTATGTGATTCTATATTCATGGAATGAAAAGAAACTGAAATAAAACTTCTATTTCTATATTTACACTAAACTAAACCTTTTAATATCATCATTCACAAATCCTGATGCTACAACAAATCAACAACAGTTTTTCAACACTTTTTTGGGAAAATGGTTTAACAAAAAGTGTTCAGAGGACATACAGAATCAACGACAGAAGCTTGAACATAAATGTTCTCCAGGTGTTCAACGGCAACATATTCTCCTTGTGAAAGCTTGAATATATTTTTTTTCCTATCAATAATTTTCATGGCTCCATTAGGTTGCCACTCTCCAATATCACCTGTTTAAATAGATCATTCATGAATAAAATGTGGCCATGCAACTCATATAGTAGCAAATATTAATTATCTGAAACAGGGACAAAAGAACCTGTGTGGAACCAGCCATTGGTCATAACCTCTGTGGTTAGGTCTTCACGTTTGTAGTACCCTTTGAACACAGTACTTCCCCTCACACATATTTCTCCTCTTGGTGGGTCTCCAAGCGCATCGTATCCCATTTCAGGAATAGATTCTAGGCACACATCCACATATGGTACAGGAGGCCCCACGGTGCCAAGCATGTCCTTTTCGTTCGGTAATGACACAAAGGTTCCCGCACAGGTTTCAGTTAGACCTATTTTTTTCAGCAGAAACGCATTAATATGTCCATGCTCTCACAACACATGCAGTCATGTAAACAGAAGACTAAATGCATCAATACTTGACATCAGAGTAACTTTCACAGTATTTATTCATAAATTTATGTCTACATTTGAATTAACAACATATGTTTTTCCTAAAGCTATAAGTGTTGTGAATAAGTGGGTATTACAAAGTCATTGTAGTATTAGTAGCACATGCTCTCAAGAGGTTTATATATCAATACACTGCTTACACTCCCAAAATAGGTGACAAAAAAGTGGGTCTTGTAAACATGAAGCTCTGGACCTTATTTAATAAGATAATCTCTTTTACCTTGATTGAAGTTAACCTATACTATTGAATTTGATCTTGAATTGCAAGTTAGGCTATTATTTTACATTATGTACACTATTCTTTACTATATGACTTGTGCATTTTGCAATTGATAATTCCACTTCGAGAAGTTTTGACTCTAGATTTGAGGACTGGACAAAGTTTGCTCCATTGATTATTACATTTTATTTTCCATTTGTTGATTAAAGAGGAACTATCTTCCTCCAATTTCCATGTATGTTTTATACTCTTCATCCAAATGAACTTTTTATTTTGTAAAAAATATTCAGAAAAATATAGTTTGTCACGAACAAGATCAATTGAAAGAAATCAAATAAAAGCATACCATATCCTTGTAGGATATGAGCACAAGTCACCACCCGCAGATAACCTTCAACATGTTTAGATAGAGGTGCTGCTCCAGACAAAATAATACGTACCCTTCCCCCTAAACCTTGCTTTACCTGATCAAGTTACAAAAATATAATATATTAATCAGAAATTTGGTTGCACTTGTTCATAAAAAAGGAGTGTGGAGTTAAACTTAATATTGTTACATCACCTTATTAAATACAATTTTATCAAATAGTGGAGATGCTTCCTCATGATTTCGCCCTTTACCTAAGCTATGCATCTTGCTACAAAAAGAAAAAAAAAAAGAGAATATTTATCATAATATTATGATTTAATACAACTTGCCAAAAAAAAAAATATTTATCATAATCTTATAATTTATGGCGCAAGTGATCACAGTAATTTTGATATTCAACCTAATGAAAATCCAAATGAGCTTTTCTGTGTGAAATGATTTAGGATAGGAACAGTCGTACATGTCATGTTTTGTTCAAGATAGCAGTGACATACAAAAAACATAGTTACTTACTATGAGTAGGCGAAATTGAACACTGTCTGTTTCATAAAGCCCCCTGTAGAAATCTTCTGATTCAAACCTGTTTATCAAATTGAGTATAGGAAATACTGTTCAAAAAGATTAACAGGAGAAAAAGGAATTAACGAAAAAGACTACTCCAATAACTAACAAATAATTTAGAAAGTATGTCCTTCCTGAATTCTACAACACATGATTTTAGAAGGATCACTAAATTGTTAACTACGGGAAAAACTTACCACTGTACACTCTATCAAGCACACGAGGAACTGCAACGAAAATGGTTGGCTTTAGCTCCGCAATGTCTTCTAGTAACAATTTGACATCCTGCAACCATTGCACAAATCGTGTTTACATATTGTCAAAGGCAAAGTTTGACTTTTCTCAGCATAAAGTTAAATCCAAAGCTCAACAATCATATCAAGCCTTCATTCAGTGATGAAATATTTGACATGTACTCACTCCACGCCAGAAACCTATTGAGGCACCATGCATTATCATTGCCTCCTCAATGACCCTGTCAAAGATATGTGCAAGAGGAAGGTATGATAGGTATACATCTTTGTCACTCAACTGCAAGCAGGAAAACGGATTACAGTTAGTAAGGACAAAGAAAGGATACATAAAAATATTGATTATCCTTTTAAATGAAGACATTTTTAGAGAACTCAAATTAAAAGGCCAACACTAGCTTACTTTCTCATGGCAACTGATCAGAACTTTATCAATCCCAGCTAAAAGTGTAATAATGCTTTCATTGGATATCAATACACCCTTAGGGTCACCAGTAGTTCCGCTGGTATACATTATTGTACATACATCACTTTTCTTTTTCTCAGGAAGCTCAAAAGTCTGATCATGACCCTGCTCTAGACATCAAAAATTTGCATGAGGATTGAGAAATACAACCGCTAAATATTCCTTGGCCTATGCAAGTGCACCTACATTTTTTGAACTGGATTTTACATTTACAAGAAAATATTCCTTGTTTTATCATTCAAAATAGTGACAGACACAGGAATATAATATTTTTGACTGTGTTTTAACAGTAATTCCAGATACTCCTTCTATAACTACTTGGCATTATCTGCAATCACTCTTGCATGCTATTTTCAATGAAATTTTACAGCTAAATAGTAAGAGAAAGATTAACTATGCGTCAAATGAGTAACGCACCACTTTCAAAAAGTCCTCCCATGAATACATGGTCAATCCAAACTGTTCAACTTGTTGCCTTTGTTCAGGGGTAACATCTCCAAAACTCACAATTGCTACAAATTAATAAATAAAGGTAATCATTTCTTTCCAAATATGTGAATATTTTAAGAATGAAAGTAGACAATCAATAAAACACACTCTTGACGAAGTTTGCTGCGTTTGGAAATGCCTTCAACAGCTGAAAAGTTTCAACAACAAGTATAAATTAGGCTGGCTAGCAATAGAAATTTTGATTAGACAATTCTTAATCCCTCGTAGCAATAATATAATAGATAATTTGAATAGGCATAAACCTCGGGTATCTTCTTTTCTTCAACAAAAGCAATTGAGACCTCTGCATGGCTTATAATAAATTCCACAGCCCCAGAACCTAATAAGTCATACATGTGTATCAAGCGTCAAAACCCATTACAATTACCATTTGAAAAATTCTAGATGATGGCAAATGTTTATGGTTAAAGAATCTATGGATATGGATTATTGATGTGTGTTCAATGATCAATGGGACATTCTAGTTTTCAATATAAACACTTCATCCCTAAAGGGCTGTTGTGTGAATAGTTGTGGATACAAACAGCTACTCATGTTCCTCCACCCAATAGTTAAATTGTTTTGATGATTTATCTTTGACAGTACTAAATTGGTGTACTAATACTAAAACAAATGTCAGTAACTGGATGAGTCAATGCATCATCATTGTGAAGAAACATGTTAAAGAAGCCTTGCACATACCCAAGGTATCATATAAAGGAACACAGTAAAGTCCATGAGCATTGCAGGCCTGCAATTATGTTGCAATGTGTCAGAAAATATTGCAAAGATATAAGCAAGTTTAGCAGCACTATAAACGGCACCTTGTAATTTAGAACACTAAATATTATAAACAGAAGAAAGTCGTGTTTCAATAAAGAAAAAATTGGCTTTTTCTCCTTCATATTCAAAATCATAATAAACCAACTACAGTAATCATATCAACAATACAATAAAAAGTATTCAATGAAGCAAACAAACAAATATCAAAGTACAAAGTCAATAGAAATCTCTCCATAAAAGTATTAGTAGAAAGAGAAATTTATATGGAGAAAAACACAACATAGAAGTAAAAAAAGTCAAAATAAATTGTACCTGCATGCTCATAATCCATTTTGGGCTATTGGCACCATAAATACCACATTTTACTCCCTGAAAATAGGCATGGTGTAAAGGTACTCAGTTGAGTAAAATAATAAAATATTCAAAGACTTCATGACCAAGCTATTAAAGACATAAAAGTGCATTATCAAACACATAAATATTGATCTCACATAAGTAAATAAGATAAATAGTTAGCTACACTGGTGAGAATCCAAAATATTAGAGTAAAGCATTAAAACAGTAAAACAAGTTAAAGCAAAACATATGTTACTCACCTCCCCATAACCACAAGCACGAATGGAATTTCCAACCTTGACCACCATGTCGTAAACCTCTTGGTAAGTTTGCCACTTATACTTGCCAGGCTACAAAAGAGTGTGACAGAAGTGATAACACATTTTCACAGACAAAAACAATAACAATGACAAAAGTGAAACAGAAAGACAGAGCTTACCTTCCCATCCACAATTTCACGAACACCAAGCATTGTCTTTGTAGGATATTTCTCCACCGACATCCTATACAAACACAAACAATTAAAAAATTAAAATAATCTCTCACTAAATGTAAGTCTCATCCCCTCCAACCAAAGTTGTATACATTAGAGAAAACTCCTCCATTCACCAATTGCTGTAGAAACATAGTACTGTAAAGATCTTTACGCAGTCAGTAAATTAAAAATCAAACTAAATATAATTATTACAAAACCAACAGATTTACTATATATTACATATATTACAATTTATCTTTCTTTCATGCTATCTTCTTTTTAACCTTAAAAAAACAAGCCATTGAAACATATGGGGAGTTGATTGTTGTTCTATTGTTTTAATGAATATCCTCCTCCAAATGTCACCTAAACGCTAATGTGACACATTGTTACACCGTGCTAGAAGGGACTACACTAGTCCTTTTCACTAGATTCAAATCCGAACTGGTATATGTATGTTAAATTATGCATAATTAAAGTGAAATAATAAAGTTAGTTAATTATGATTATGGACATTGTCTATGAAAAAAAAAGTTGCAATGGGATTTGTGTATACCTAAAAATATCCCAGCATGTATCAAGACCTTGTATGGCAGGAGGAGTTGGATCATTGCAGAAAACGCTACGATAGACAGGACCCATTGATGGCTTTTCTTCTGTGCCCTCTTTGGCTTTCTCCACTTCTACGATTAACCTTTTTTCTGCCATCCCTCAATCAACAAAGAGATGGTCTCTTCTCTCTTCTCTCTTCTCTTTTCTCTTTTCTCTTTTCTCTTTTCTCTCTTCAGCCTTCTCAATTTCTAACCTTAATTAAAACATGTTATTGGTCAACCATTTCAGATCACTACACACTTTTTTCTCGGTTACCTAGCTAGTTAGTTATTCATTTTCATCTATTTTCTCTTATTTAACCTTTTTTTTTATTTCTCAAGTAAGCTGAGTTTTAGTTTTTTTTTTTTACATTAATTGCAGAAAAGAAATTCACTGCAATGCGAAATAACTTTTACGTTTGAATGTGTTAGGTGAAAAGTGTTCTTTAAATGATCTATTATATTTTAATTATCTAAAGGAGTCCTTTTAATAACAAAAATATAAGTTATGAAGTTAACTACACAGTAATTAATTTTATGTATCTGGATTAATCAAATGCTGAAAATAAAATAAAAAACTATAATCCAGACAAACAATATCGTCCAAACTGTCCTTAAATATCAATTGTATGCATAATTTGTGAGTAGTGTTGTTTAATTTTGTCCTTTAATATAACTTTATAAAGAACTGTTATTTATAATTTAAATATTTTTATTTGCAGTATTACATGTCTCCTTTTATTAGATATTTAAACCGCTCCCACCATTATATAATACTTATTTTTTTATTCCATATATATTTGATTATTTATTGTATGTGTACCCAAAAACAATTTCCCATTTCATTAAATATTCTCTTGCAATCAAAGGATCTCAAATGTAATGAGAAATTACACTTATTTTTCCAATGAAATGAAACTCAACAATTATAGCTTTTATAAAATCACATTTACACTTTTTTTTAATTGTAAACATACGTTTATTTTCCTCCTATTTTTACTAAATAATGTTTATATATTTTATGTTTTTAATAAAGTGAGATCCATTTATTGCAGGATTAAATATGTTTTTATCCTTCAACTTTTAATGAAAATTATAATTAGTCCTTCCTGAAACCAATTTAATCTCTTCTCGGCTTTGTAAATGCATGAATTTAGTCATTTTGACCAAATTTTAATAAATTTATTTGACGTTTCAAGCATATCTCAGTATAGTATTTTAGTTTACACCATTTGACACATGTTCACTTCAATATTATTTGAAAAACGCGTTTGAAACATCAAATAAACTTTAAAAAAAAATGGTTTAAAGGTCTAAATCTATGCATTTATAAAGATAAGGCCTAAATTGGTTCAAAGTTTTCAGAAAAGACTAATTCTAATTTTCACTAAAAGTTGAAGGAGCAAAAACATATTTAATCCTTTATTTTACTTTTTTTTATAAAGTATGAAATTTTTATTTTAAAAATACTTCAATGTTTACATTTTAGAATTTTAATTTTCATAATTTTAATAACTTTTTAACAAATATGATATTTTTAAATAAAATAAAAAAGTGAATATCAATTTTCTAAAATTATAAAAAAGAGAAGGTAACTATCATTGTTACAAATAGAGGAATGATAAATATTTATTTTGAAATAATAAGTGCGTAAATTTGATTTTATAAATTATTTTAAAATTAGAAGAAATAAGAGTGTTAATACACAAACTAACGAAAAGGTAAATGTACTTTTTTTTCTTTTTATTCACAATTATTTTACAGAACTAAAATTAATAAAATGTTCTTTTGGATGGAATTAACAAAGAAAAATCACAATTTCATACAAATTCAAAAGAATTTAGACACTAACTACTTTAAAACTACTATTGTTATTTTTCAGTTTTGATCTTTTGGACAGCATAAAAAAAAGATTTTCAAACATTATTAAACATCTATCAACATAAAGTGAAATATAATCTAAATTTATCTTCAAAATTTATCAAGCCTAATTTAAAAAAAAAAATCGTCAAAATCAATAATTTGACCATATTCGAAGAATGAATTAAGTGATAATCCATAAACTGTCTTAATTTTATTGCTGAATATTTATATCATTAAACATTTGTCAGACAAAAACTATATGGTAATTCTATAAATATATTCATTAATGATAACATAGATGATTTTTTTTCATTAATCAATAAATAAATTTTACATGAACAAAGTACAAATTAACGTATATAATCAAAATTAAATTAAATTACATTAAATACGAAAAAATTAAAATAATAGTAAAAAAATCTTTATAATATGTCTTTTCCCTATTCAAGGAAAATCTTAAAAGTATTAACATATCACCATGAACTTACAAATGAATATGACTTTATTCACGTTTTAAAAAAAATTGTTTGAAAAATTAATGTGTTAATAAAAAAAACTGATATTTTATATGATAACTTGTCTTTTAAGTATTATACAGTTTACAGATTAGTCATTGTATTATTGTATACAAGATGCTCTAATTAAATTGGGTTTTTTCTTTTTTCGTTTCGAGGAATTGTAATCTGAATACACATAGAATCTAAATTGATGAGTTTTTTTTTTTCAATATACTTGTTCTTCACTACTTAACATTAATAATTCTTTGGTAAACTAAAAAACAGTGGAATAGGATGATATTCTCACTATATTAATGAAACATGTTTTACATGTAAAATTTTATTCAGAGAATCATGTCAAATTGTCATTATTATTATGTAAATATAATCAGAAATCAACCTACAGATAATATTTGAATCTTATGCATATCGTTGTCTTACTCCAAATACTGATAAAGTTTGATTACGTCATAATTCAATATGAATATGTAAAATTTCGTACCTTTAATTAAAAGGATATTAGAAATGTTTATAAGCAAAAAATAAATAAAAATTCTTAACTAATAATAATAAATTAACATTTGAAAATAAATTTGTCTTGAAATTGAACTTTTTGCATACTGAAGAGGCCTAATTATTTGCTTAGATTTCTGGAGCAATACAAAGACAGATGATAAAACTCAAGTCATTTAGTGAAGTTACTTATGTTATAAAGAGTAAAATTTACTTAAAACATGTGATTAATCATAGACAATCCTTATATTCAATCAGATTAGTAGATTACACCAATTAAAACTAAATTTGCATGCAAAGGCTGTTTTGTCATTATGATGTAATTATGAAATAAAAAAATTGTGCATATTTTCAAAAGATGTAATTTCATTATGAATCACAAAAATTGTACAAATTTATAAAAGAATTGACAAGCTGTGAAATTAGCACGATTTTAAGAGGAAAATTTGTCATTTTAAAGTGATTTTTCTCTTAATGAACTAACGTCGTACAAAATTATGAGGATTTTTATGACAACTTCAATTTTATTTATTTTGTTACAGAATTGAAGTCATTAAATCATAGTACAAACTTATTTCGAAATCGTATCATCTTGACACCTTGTTCACGTCATTTGTTTTTTAAAAGTTATATCATTCTTGAAATTTTATTCTAAACTACACTACAATAGTAAAAAAACTGCATACAAAAGCAACTGCATTAAAAATTTATCTTCAGTGTAACCACGTTCCACCTCATTATGTAGTTGATTTAAGTGACGATGTGTTTCTAGAAGAGAAGATTTCTTTAAACAATATTAATTATAGCATCTTTAGTAAAATCTTATGATATTCTATGTTAACAGTAATTTTTTATCTCATTATACAATACTTTATAAAATTTCATCTAAAATTTACTTTAATAGTAAATCTCACTTTGAGCTCTTAAATAACTCTTTATTAATGTATACACGACCTTATTATAATTTAACTTTTAAGATGTAAGAGTAGAAAAAACATCCTCTAAGGACCATAAAAATATAGAAGATATTTTTGGAGATCTCCAGTTTTTTTTACAAGAACTCATCGTCCATACCACAGATCTTTAAGGTTATTTTAATTAAAAGCCTATATATATATATATATATATATATATATATATATATATATATATATATATATATATATATTGATGCAAACTTTTATTTTAATGTTTATCATTAAAAAAATTAATAAATATTTTGTATTATATACATATATAACCTTATGTCCCTATTTTGAGCATAATAATGTTAAAAACAACTAAATTAAGAAATTAAAAGTAATTTCCTAAAAAATACACTGGTTCAATTAATAATACAACTTATTAATAGATTTTTAAAAGAAATTATTTATGAATTCATTAAAGATTTAAAGTCTCACACATGTTTTCTATTATGAGATGAACAAGTCTTTTAAAGAAAAGCCAATTGACCCATTTAGAACTATTGGCATAATTAATGTCACACATCTAATAAAATAATGCAATTCCTATTAAAATACAATAACGCTACGGATCTCAATCGCGCTTATTTGTGGCTTCTAGAGTTCAGTATAGCCGCTGAAAAATGACTTATTCCAAAAAACTCACTGAGCTTATAGAAAACCCAAGGCATGAGGGAAAAAATCAATTGGCACCATAAATCCACTTCTCTGCATTGCTAGTGAAACTAACTAACTCCTCTGGCTTAAACCACAACTTAATCTCATCCTTCGCAGTTTCGGGACCATCACTCCCATGAATGATATTTCTGTAGGCACAGGAAAGTTATAATCAAATTTGTGATGACCAAATAATGTACAAAAAAATTAAAGAGAAACAAAACTAGCACATTTATTTGCAGAACAAATAGTTACCTTCCAACAACAACAGCAAGATCACCCCTAATTGTTCCAGGTTCTGATTTTTGAGGATCTGTGGCTCCAATCAGCTTTCTGCCATAGGTAATAACTCCCTGTCCTTCCCACACCTGTAACATGAAATTTGGGGAAACAAAAAAATAAAAAACTAAGAACACTGATTTGTTTGATTCCTGCCATCAGAGGTTGAGTCATTTCTATTTTCTAACCATTGCAATAACAGGGCCAGAGCTTAGGAAATCACACAGCCCATCGAAGAAGGGTCTTTCTTTCAGGTCGTGATAGTGCTGTTTGGCAAAATCCTTTGAAGGAATCACTACTTTAATTCCCACAAGCTTGTACCCCTTCCGCTCAAAACGAGATATAATCTCAGAAATCTGAAAGGAAGAAAAACAAATATGGTGAGCAAAACCTGAACTAAGGTCAGAGAGGAAAGTGTGGAAGATATTATTAGATAGTCCTAAATTATCACGAATTCATGTTTCGACTAATGTGCGTGTGACACATTTAAATTAACGAATATAGAAAAAAGAATTCATAACATTTTAATAGAAATTAAGTAAAGATTAGTTGAGACTGTATTTCCATACTCGTCATCATTTCTCAAAGTGGGGACAATATTGCGACCCGTGCGGACAAAGTTGCACTTACTTGTTCACAGTGTTTCAGAAACAAATGATAAAGAAGTGCAAGAAATGAAATTTCACTTTACCAGCCCTCTCTGCACTCCATCAGGCTTGATGGCAATGAAAGTGCGCTCCAGCTGTGTAAGAAAAAAGTAGACACGTTATAATCGTGTCAGGGAAAACAGCACGCAACCAACGGTATCAGCGAAAAAGGTCGTTAAAGAAATGTCAGGTGTACCTCAGCTGCGTGCACCTCCTGATCTTGGAACATGTAAGCTTCACGACACAACGGAAGAAAAAGCAAATAGAATAAAATCAGTAGCAGAATACCAAGTTAAAGGAAGCCCGCACTAATGTTAAGATCACATCGACTAATTCAAAGCACAGAAGCAAACCGTTAAAACTTTGTTCAAACTCTAAAGCTAACAACAAGGTCTTAAAAAACTAGGATATTAAAATAATGTAGAGTGTGTATTACAATCAAAGAATGTCTTAGGAGGATTGATACACACGGAGAACGAAATAAAAAAAAATGGTAAATGTTTATTCACAGTTTTTCCAATTGATTAATCTATCACAGTGTTAAGTTTCAGTTCATGGCGGAGATCGAGGAATGTGTCAAAAATTGGTTAAATCTGAAAAGAATACGCAGGGATTTATTACTTCAAAGACAAGATTAAAGTTTTGAAATATTTTACAATGTAAGGGAATTAGAAGTCTATCACATCCAAAAACTTAACTTGATCTCACACAATTGTATTATATATATTTTTAAAATAATTACATTGTCTGTTGTATCAGATTCACATTTTTGTATATGTACATCTTAGATCTAAACCATCTATATTAATTGTATAGTGTAGATCTACTCACTGAAGACAAATATATATGATATAAACGACAGTGGCCCATTTGTAGCAATTAAAATATGTATCGGTTTGTCACTTTGCGATCACGAACACACAGTAGTCAAAAAGTAAATGCATTGTTTCAACAGTAATCGCTGACCAAACCTGCAGCGGGAAGAGCAATGGCTCCTGAAATCCATGATGATGCGGATCCACTTCCAGAACCACCCCTCCCATGGCTCGAGGACCAAAAAGGCACTTTGCTGCTCAATGAAACAGCCGCAGCAGCCCCAACCGCACGTCCTTCTGTAAAAGCGAATATTCATTTTTCGTCTCCGCGAAACACAAAAACATCTAAATTCAACCCATTCACATTTCCAATCGGTTCCTCACGAAAACCATAACAAAGTACACATGACAAAACAAAGTACACATTTCCAATCCAAAAAAAAAAACAGATGTTCGCGCAAATTATATAAAGAAATTAAAAAGAAAGCAGAGAATCATGGAGGTTTAATTTTAGCGCCACGATATACTGGTTAGGGTGTAAGAAAGGTTTAAATAAAAAAATTACAAAAAAAAATAGAGAATGATGATGAGAAAAAAGGATAGGAGGTAGTTACGAGAGTGAAAACGAGAGGCTTTGGAAGCAGAAAGAAGGGACCTCGCGGCTCTTGAAGCAGATTTGCAAACCTGTGAGGCCATCTTCTTGGCTTCGTTCGACTAGATTGTTCTCAGTGGCAGAGCAGAACAAGAGAACACAAGAATGCAACGGTGAAGAACGATCAAGGATTATCGCTTCTTTTATTTCGCCTACCTTTGCTATTTGGTCCCTGCTTTTTTCTTTCTTTTAACTTTTGGGTAGTTTTTGGTTGGATGTGTAAATTGGAAATGAGTGGTGTGTATGTGAGCACGTAGTGAAGGTTATGGTTAATTAAGTAACTTTACTACTGCGGTCAAACATGTTTGAGTCCACGTGCTAGGAATCGGATCCTCCCCCTATATATGTGCGCTTTCCTGCATTGGCCACTTCTTATTCTCACCTAACTACACTCACTTCTAAAATATTAGTTAAACAAACCGCATAAATTTTTACTTTTTTTTTATTTGGATTAACTAAATTTTAGGTTGATATTTTTATTAAATTATTCAAAAGGATTATACTTTTTCAACTTAATTTTTGTAGTTTACTTACTTTTAATTAGGTGAGAAGACTATATTATGTTGGTTACTTATCTTTATACATTAATAAATATGAAAGTATTTTTTATCAATATAAAATGACAAGCCAGTGACATGTTAAATAACTAGATTGTTACATGGGATTTCCTTATATCATCATATTTATTGATAAAGAAATTTTCATAAGATTGAATTAAAAAATATAAAAAATAAGCATCTTTTCCTACTATTCTCCAATTTAACTTTTCGGTGCATGAATCTCAACCGCTAATATACATTAAACTTAGATAAAGGCAGAAAAAATAATTAAAAAATGGATGGTGAGAGATTGAACTGCACATCCTAAAGTTATTTTCTATCCGCAGGGGATAGATATCCGCATTTATGTTACAGAATAACATTATTAACAGCAGATGAGACAGAGATTTTATTATGTAGAATGCACAATAGCAAAAGGAAATGATGGTTGAAAAGGATGATGAAGTAAGAATAAGATTGATGAATGATTGATTAGTTTAAAGGGTGAGAAAAGAGGGAACAATCCTCTTTTATAGATTCTTGTGTTCCTGGAAAATCATTACGAAACCCCCTCTCTTGTCAAATACTTTACGTGGTACTGTTTCATTTGGACAAAACGAACCGATTCCATTCCCTTTCTGGTGGAGCAAATATAAATGGTAATGTGTATCCAAAAAGAAACAAAAAAAGTTTCTTAGATGAGGCTGTTAAAGTTTGGTGGTTATGATTAGCATGTTAGATAAATTATTTGTGAATAATAAACCCACCAAAAGGGAAGGCACGGATCAATGTAACAACGCTTGTGAAGATAACAAATAAATTTAATGAATCCGCCACCTCTCAAGTCTCGATTGCAATTAAGGAAATTTAAGTTACAAAATACCTGGGGTCACCTTTTGAAATGTCTGAGTATAGTAGTTTTAACTACATAAATAGACTCACTTCATTTGGTTCAGTGTAACGGAGATGGAAAATTAAAAAGTTGTGGAACCCTCTCAATCAATTTCACTCTCAAGATTGTCCACCAAAACGTGGAAATTTTTCTTCAATACGGCTATGTTAGGCCAAAAAATGTATTTAAAATTTATTTTAACCTCAATCAATTAAGTAACTTAACTACCTGTCTGTCTATTTTATTAATCAAAATAATAAAAATAATACTAATGATAATATTAAATAAATACTTCCCTTATTTCTTTACGATCAAAAAAATATCTTTTTTTTTTCACTCATTTCTCACATCTTTTTTCACTGTCCATTTTTTTTTCTTACCAAACTAAATCGGAGAATGAACAAGTTCCGATGTGAAACACGAGCCATAAATATCTCTCCATTATAGCTAAAATTGGCGCTCCTTTAGTATTTGATTTTCACTTCTATTCCTATAATGACTTTTGGATAAGTCTCTCTAGTTTAGTATTTTAGGTCAAATAGAGCTTAATTCATACTCATTCTAAATACATTCACCCTAATCTTGACATTCACATTTTTCTAGATTATTATTTCAAGAATGAAAATCGTTTTGTAACCCAACTATCAACTATTTTATGCCTACAATATTATTTACAGCTTATAAAATCTCCCGAGGAAGATAATGAAAGTTGGACACTAACAACTCATAATGCAGTTGGTGAACAACAGAGATCGCAAGAGTATAACCACCAATCTTCATGCAGAGTTTTTATCCTTCTTTAAACCTCAAGATGCCAAAATAGTCACTATTCAGGTATAAGCATTCAATTTTATGCTTTTCTTCATAAAGATGTACCAACTCTAGTTTACACACATATAGAAAGGTCATTAAAATTGCAAGGTTTAAACCTAATGGATAGTTAAAGTCCTGGTTTGAGCCAAAAGTCACAAATAAATCACTAGTTTTTATTAAGTTACTTTCAAGATATCATCGTCATTTACAAAGTAGCCAAGATTTACAAAGCCACTTAAACTCACCAAACAAGGTGTACTTATATTACATCTCAGTCGAACCATTGGGAACTGAAGTATCAGATTCCAGTTTGCAGTCAGCTTTACAAAATGTATCACATTCCAACTTGCATTCGCTTTGTAAAGCTGATAACCAAGAGTCCACCTGAAAGAAGAAAATTGGAGCCAAACTACATCATTGACACGGTGACATTTGACTGACTTTAGATGGTGATCAAAATTATCAAGGATGAAAATTGCTTAATATCGGTTCAGAGTGTAAAACTAAAATACAATAATAACTATAAATAAGAATCAAATTATCTTAACGTGAACACACCTGTATCTTAGAACTGCTTGAGCATTCATATCGCAATCCATGACGAGTTAAAATATAAAAGGCATACTGAATTTCATCATCTTCTTGCTTAAAACATGGTAAACTTCCTACTTCAATGATATCAGATAGAAGGGTTGAGTCCTGGGGGCTTAGATCTGCAATGGTTTCCCTTCATCAGAAAGCATGTATTGATGCATTGTAAATGAAAGTCAATCATTTAAAAGCTTGAGAATAATTTATGTTTGATTGAGCTAACCATGTGCAGTTGTTCTTTTTCAAAGACAGGTTAAAACACAAATATAAGGCCTTTTCGAAATAGCTTAGTCATATGGGAGAGCTAGTTCTAAGCATGACATAAGGGTCTCCTTGACAAAGCTAAGAGCAAAGTCCCCGCTGCTGCTCCTGTTACTCTATTTAAATTAGGGTGGGTCTACGGCTTGTCCATCCTTTGACATAAAAGGGAATTTTTTAAATAATGATAAAGAGAATTCTTGGAGCTTCCAATAGCTCAAGCTTTTGGAGAGTTGATTCTTGACAGGTTGAAATCCAATCAAACATCATCTAGACGTCTTTAACTATATGGTGACGAAGCCTAAATACGAGCTTCTGATTTAAAAGAACACAATGGTCAATAACAAACTTCAAGATAGTAGAAGAGGTACTATCCAATGGAGAATGAATTTTTCCCTAACCGAGGAATTGATTGTAAAAGTTATTGAAAAGGCATTCCACACGTTGATTAAGAGGTTTCCAACACTTCCATTTCTCATCCACCCACATTTTAAAAGGCACAAATGTAATTTATCTGTAGAAAAAAATTGTGAAGCCCGGTAAATTTTGATGTTCTCATTACTCATATCATGCATTTAACTGAAAAATGAAAATAAGCTCATATTTGGTTGATAAAATCATTTGAAGACATGGATGTTCCAATGGAATATTCGTTCTCGGGTGGTGTTTCTTTATTTACATCTATGTTTCGGTACAATGAAACGGACATTCCATCACTTTTGTGACGAGATACCATTCCTACAGGCAGTCAAATCAAAAGAGTTATCCTGACTAAAACAGTTGAATTCCGGCATCATATGTATGTGAGCAAATTCATGTGACTAATATCAAGTATAATAACAAATACGATGACAAACAGAAAATTGCCGTTATCTATAGATTCTATATCCTACCGCTGGATCCATTTTCATGCATTCTAGCACTACCATAAATCGTTTAGGAGTAAACAAGAATATTCAAAAAGGAATAAAACATCTGCAAATGAATTGACATTTCTTTATATACTCAAAAAATAGATGGTGCGGGAGAACAATATGAAACAAAGAGCAGAGCTTTACTGCTCAGATTTAGCTGCATTAATATTAAAGCAAAGTAATTCTTGAAAATGAGAGCTACAACAAGCACGAAGGAACATGAATTACTGCATTACCTGTACACAACAGATATAAAAATATACATTCTCCGTGGAGAACAACAAAACGAGGAAGCCGGTCATCTACTTCTGTATCATCTATCGGTGCAGGTTCTCCTGGTAGTGCTGCCCATCTCTTTACAAGAAAGTGCAAAAGCAAATGAGTTCAGTTTGTCATGTGAAATAAATAATGAAGCTCAAACTAAAAAAACATAAACTGGTGTAGGGCTGGCAGTTAGTACAGTTCGAATGTATAAATATCCAGATAAACGAGCAGACCGCAAAACTTCATCAATATGTTCCAACCTGTGTTAATTGTTAAACAAAATTAATTTAATAAATCATTATACAAGAAAGCACAGCAGCCCAGCTCTTCTAAACCAATCAAGAATTCCCCACAGAAAGGGGAGGAATAGGTAGATAGGTATTAAACAGTTAACTTCTTTATTTTCTCAATGCAGCTATTTCAACTACAAATAAGACTAAAGAGTAACTGTGTCTAGCACACCAGGAAGAATCACTTGTGAGGAGTGAAATGAATAACAACGAAAGAAAAAGGATGTCCTCATTTTATTCTTAATACTCCAAAAAGTCACACGTATCTAGATTTTAATACTTATGCCAGCATCTACACTCTGCTGTGCAGCTTCTATGAATGAGATCAAGGCACCTAGAGGATACAAGAATTGTGACCGAAAGAATTCTGCTAATTAGTCACATCACTCACTGAGCTTTCAAGTGAGCTTCCCTCTCCTCTATATCAGCAAGTTCTGTTCGAAGTGATTCTACTTCCGCAGCTGTTAGCTCAACCTGCACAATATAAATTTAATTGGTAGGATATAATAGAACCTTGACCGATGACAAAATATGCACAGCATGAAAGCTTCTCAAACCACACCTTTTCCTGACCTCCAGTACTGGAACCCCATGACAGTCGCCGAGGAGAAAACAAGTTCAACATGAAAGCTGTCCTTAATTTCCTTCGAGTCCGTTGATGGCGTGAGGACCTAAACTAAGCTAGATTGAGTGACTCAAATAAATTGAAAGTCTCTTAATAACTGTTTCTAGTATTGCTTTCTTCTATTCATTTTTAACCAGGGAACCATACCTTGAAGATTGATCAGTTCCAGGCTCTGTAATAGATGATGTTCTGCTCTCAGGGGATTCTAAACTTGACGTTGGAACTTGAAAGTGATCAGGGATGATTTTTAGTTTCGGAGGACCATCATCCATTAAATTTACCTTCAACAAGAAGAAAGGACGGCAATCCTATTTTGAGGAGGACAGCATAAGCAGGGTTTATCCTCAAATAATAACCACACCAAGAGGTTAAATCGGCACAAAATTCATCACTTCCTTAGCTGATTCATAAGTTCTAATCAGTTTTTGACTTTCGCCCAGTATGCAGCCAAAGGTCATTTCAGGAAATAATAGGAATATGACATGGGTGCCAGCCCTGAAATGTACAAAAACAAAAGTTCAGCGACACACAAAACATCGACATCCAATCTTTACCACCAC
>Ga0209589_1006475_pt1 | contig 19355 bp, 15 predicted proteins | sample CowpeawhiteBW_FD_187525 | JGI IMG/M metagenome (GOLD analysis project Ga0209589, IMG submission 187525) | Root nodule microbial communities of legume samples collected from California USA - Cow pea white BW (SPAdes) (version 2) | ecosystem: Host-associated > Plants > Roots > Nodule | place: USA... | reverse complement strand
ATGAGATCCAGACCGCGATCGCCGGCACCGGCAACCCCGACGTGATCGCCGCCTACCAGGCCGCGACCGGCGACGTCGCGATCGCCGCGACCGGCGGCGGCGCGGGCGGCGGCGGCACCGGCGCGGGTGGGCCGGTCGGCAATCACGGCAACACCGGCGGGTCGAACAACGGTGCTCCGACCTTTGGCGGTCTGCACTATGCGACTACGATTACCCAGGGCGCCTCCGCCGGCGTGGGCGGCACGACCAACGCCGCGCAGCGGGTTAGCGGGCGCTAACCGTAATTGCCCGGAGGCCTTGAGCCTCCTGGCTGTCTCATTCGCGATTTACCAAGGCGGCGCTTCAACGCGCCGCCTTCTCGTTTTGCCGTTAAGCTTCCTGCAAAATGTCGGGCAAGAAGCGGTGTGCGCTGCATCGAGCGCGTTCAATTGCAGGCCGCCTTGTGCTAGAGATGCGCGCGGCGCGGGTTTTGGTATCGGGTTTGCTGCGGACGCATTCAGGCTTTTGGCGACCATTGATCCCAACAAGACACATCGATTCATTTTCAGGAATTGCTAGATGTTGCAGGTGAACAAGCCGACCTCGGAGATCAACCGTGATTTCGCCGAGGTGGACGGCTCTCCGTCACAGACGCTTACATCCTATATCGAGATCGTCCGCCGTCAGTTCCCGGCCATAGTCGCGATCGTGTCGGCCTGCATCATTCTGGCACTGCTCTATCTGTTTACTGCTGCCCCACGGTTCACCTCCACGGCTTCGATGGTGATCGACACCCGCAAGGTGCAGTTGTTCCAACAGCAATCGGTACTTGGCGATATCGCCGTCGATTCGGCCACCGTGGAGACCCAAGTCGAGATCTTGAAATCAGAGAACATCAGCCTCGCCGTGATCAGGGACCTGCACCTCATCGACGACCCAGAATTCACGGGCAGCGGCGGCGGTCTGCTCGGCGCGGTGCTTGGCTTCGTCGGCGGCCTGTTCTCCGACGATGCGCACGCGCCATCCGAATTCGAGCAGAGCCGCAAGGCGCTTAGCGTGCTCGAAAAGAACCGCACCATCAAGCGGCTTGGCCTCACCTATGTGATGGAAATCGCCTACACGTCGAAAGACCCCCAGAAAGCCGCGACGATTGCCAACGCCATCGCGGACGCCTATATCGTCGACTCGCTAGAGGCGAAGTATCAGGCGACACGCCGCGCAAGCGTCTGGCTGCAGGACCGCATTAAGGAGCTGCGCACCCAGGCCTCCGCTGCGCAGAAGGCGGTGGTCGATTTCAAGACCGCTAACAACATCGTCGACACCGGCGGACGGCTGATGAACGAACAGCAGCTCGCGGAAGTGAATAGCCAACTGATCCTGGCGCATGCTGCGACCGCCGAGGCCAAGGCGCGGCTCGACCGGATGAACGAGATCCAGAAGCAGGATGTGCCCGACGCCAACGTCGCCGACGCGCTGAAGAACGACACCATCGTCAAGCTGCGCGGGCAATATGTTGATATGGCCTCCAAGGAATCGATCTGGTCGATGAAGTATGGCTCGGACCACTTGGCCGCAGTCAACCTGCGAAGGCAGATGGCGGAGATCAAGAAGAACATCCAGGACGAGCTGAAGCGCATCCAGGAATCATACAAGAGCGACTACGACATCGCGGTGACGCGCGAGGACAGCATCAAGTCGAGCCTCGCTAACGTCGTCTCGGAATCGCAGCTCACTAACCAGGCTCAGATCCAACTACGCGAGCTTGAGAGCAACGCCCAGTCCTATCAGGCGATGTACGATAACTTCCTGCAGCGATATATGGAGTCGGTCCAACAGCAATCCTTTCCGATCACGGAGGCGCGTGTCATCAGTGCGGCGACGATGCCTTTGAACAAGAGCTCTCCGAAAACGATAATCATCCTCGCCGCTGCACTGGCGGCTGGCCTGATGCTCAGTTTGGCCGTTGCTCTGGCGCGCGAGCTCACCGACAAGGTTTTCCGCACTACTTCGCAAGTGGAGGAGTTGATCGGCGCGAACTGCATTGCCATCCTGCCGGCGCTTGGAAGCATCACGACATCGAGAGGGTGGGGCGGCAAGGTCGCTTGGAAAGGCAATCCCGAGCCCGACCTGTTACGTTACGTCGTGGACCATCCGTTGTCCCGTTTCTCCGAGGCGGTTCGCTCAGTGAAAGTTGCGGTGGACCTTAATTCGATCGTGCGCGACAATCGCGTGCTCGCGATCACTTCGACACTACCGAACGAGGGTAAGAGTACCCTCTCCACCAATCTCGCGCAGCTGATGGCGCACGGCGGCGCGCGTGTCGTTTTGGTCGACGCAGACCTACGCAACCCCTCGCTCTCCCGTGCATTGGCGCCCGACGCCAAGATTGGCTTGGTCAATGTTATTGCGCAAAAGGCTCAGTTTGATGACGCATTGATCGTCGATCCCGAAACGAAGCTGTCGATCCTGCCAGCAGGCGTCACTTCCAAGCTGCTGCACACCAACGAAATATTGGCGTCGAAGGCGATGGAGGCCTTTGTAACCCAACTCCGAGCGCAATTCGACTACGTGGTGCTGGATATGCCTCCCATGGCGCCTGTGGTCGACGTGCGTGTCACTTCAAGCTTCGTCGACTCCTATGTGTTTGTGGTGGAGTGGGGCAAGACCAATATCGATGTCGTGAGGCACAATCTACGCGGCGCCTCTGAGATTCAAGACAAGCTGCTCGGCGTGGTCCTGAACAAGGCAGATACCAAGGCGCTCGCTCGTTACGAATCCTATCACGGTCGTTACTACTACCAGAAGTACTATGCACGATATGGATACGTGGAATAACACCGATCCTGACCGACCCTCTTTCCTTGCCGAGCCTATGTTTCGGGGTGGAGTGGTGCTGCTCGGCGTGTTCGGCGTATTTTGGTCGACCATTGTTTGCCCGGCCTTGGTGACGACGGCTCCACTTCGTGCGCTGTCGGCCCGTATTATCGCAGATGAACGCTTCAGGCCTGGTGCTCTTGAAGGCATTATTCATCGTGCAGAACCTTCTGCCGAGCCTTCAGTAGTTCCGCCCGAGTTCGCCCAGGCGAAAGCTCTCACGAGCCTGCGCCTCGCAGAAGAGACCGGACGTCGCGGAAGTTCAGAAGAAGCTAATCGTGCCGTCGATGTCGCGTTCAACAATCTGAAATCGGCGCTAGCGGCAGCCCCGGTTAACTCATTTCTGTGGTTGCTGATCTATTCGGTTGAAAACGCGCGCGCTGGTTTTGATCCCCAAAACGTTCGCTATCTTGATCGATCCTACGCTGATGGCCCTTTTGAAGGTTGGATTGCGCTGCGGCGGAATCGGCTTTCGCTGGCAATTTTTCCGGTCCTTAGTGACGAGATTCAACAGGCGGTGATTTCTGAATTCGTCGGGCTGGTCGATAGCGGCTTCACAGATGAAGCAGCAGAAAATCTGACCACCGTCGGATGGAAGCAGCAGGGTCGATTATTGCCCGCCTTGGAACAGGCGGACCTGGCGCGCAGACAGAGTTTCGTTCGTCGTCTTTCGCGTGATGGATACAAGGTGGCAGTCCCCGGGATTGAACTGAGTGACAGGCCGTGGAGATAGTGCGATGGAATCGCGGAAGTACTTCAATTATGCCACCTCCGCGCTATTGCTCATTCTGGCCGGGATGCCTCATTGCGGCTTGGCTCAGTCAGCTACGCAGCGGCACGATGCGACTTTGCGCCCCCGCCTGACCCTGCAGGACCGGTTTGATCAGAGCGGCACAGGAGTCGTGCGCGATGCGCTAGGCCGGCCTTGTCTCGATGTCGAGGCCGTGGCGAGGCCGGAGGTTGTGAACCCGGATATGCTCGATCACGTGGTCAGCCTCAAGAACAATTGCCCGAAGTTCATTAGGGCAAAGGTCTGCTACTTTAATTCGGACCGATGCAGAGACCTCGAAGTGCAGGCCTACAAGCGCGTGGATACGATCCTGGGATCCATGAGAGGGGTTAGTTTCTTTCGGTACTCAATTGTGCAAAAATGACCGGAAACGCGATGATGGGTGCCGATCGTCGACCATGCTGGCGGTATCGCCTACTGCCGTTTACGAAGTTTTGCGCGCAGGATTGCCTATATATGGCGAGATGGTATCTAGCGAATTGTACGTAAAGGGACGTAATTTTCGCTCTCGCCTGTTTCAGCTATTGCGTGTTTCAAGAAATATCGACGAGCGCTGTTTCGCTCAGGGGGTCTTATGAACGGCGACTGGGGAAAGCTGCCCGCTGTCAACGTGCTAGGTATACCGATCAGCGTATTGAACATGGAAGTCGCGGTTCAGGAGATCCTGCGGCGCGCAGCAGCGAATCGTGCCGGCTATGTCTGTGTCCGGGATGTTCATGGGGTGATGAGAGCCCAGGACGATCCGGAATTGCGGGGAATACATGAATCTGCGGACCTCGTGACCCCGGATGGGATGCCCCTGGTCTGGATTTGCAAGTGGTGGGGGCATTCGAAGATAAGCAGAGTTTGTGGCCCGGATCTCGTGGATGAAATCTGCAAATCATCGGTGTCGCTCGGTTTGCGCCACTATTTTTACGGCGGGAAGCCGGGCGTGGCCGAGCGGATGGCCTCGAACCTGCTTGAAAAAAATCCTGGTCTAACGATTGCGGGCATCGATGCGCCGCCATTTGGCCCGCTAACGACTGAACAAGATCGAAGTTATACCGCAAAGATTGTCGAATCAGGTGCCGATATTGTGTGGGTAGGCCTCAGTACGCCGACACAGGAATATTGGATGCGCGACCACGTTCACGCTATCCCCGGCGCCGTGTTGATTGGAGTGGGTGCCGCGTTTGATTTTCATGCAGGCGACATACGGCGAGCGCCAGCCTGGATGCAGACTTCGGGCTTGGAATGGTTGTATCGTTTGTTCTCCGAGCCTCGGCGTCTTTGGCGTCGATACCTGGTTTTGGCTCCAAAGTTTGTGCTTCAGGTCTTTCAGGAGCGAGCTCGCTCGCTCCTAGGTTTGGCCAGGACCACAATATCGGAAGAGCCAAGGTCGTGATAATGGCCTAGAGCCGAGCTATCGCCGTGAAATCAATCGGAGTTTGCATCGCTAGCTTCAACCGTCGTGCAAAGACATTACGGTGCTTGAGATCGCTTTATCGAGCGCGTCTTCCGGAGCAAATGTCTGTTGTCGTCTATCTGATAGATGACGGCAGTACAGATGGTACTTCAGCTGCGGTTCAAGCGGAGTTCCCGACTGTCCGTCTGTCGACAGGAGATGGCACGCTCTATTGGGCCGGAGGGATGAGAAGAGTGTACGGGCAAGCTCTTCAGGAAAAACACGACTATTACCTATGGCTCAACGATGACGTTGAATTGTATGAAGATGCACTCGCCAGAGCAATCAGTACCTCTGAAGGTTTGATTGCTCGTTTTGGCGGGGAGCACCTGATTGTGGGGGCCATGCAGAGCCCGGATGGTGCGGCGACCACGTACAGCGGTTTCATTCGGAGCTCACGGCTCTTGCCTTGGAAGCTTGAGAAGATTGATCCGCGTGCTTGCGAAGCAGTTGAGTGTGACACGGTCAATGGGAATTTCGTCCTTATACCCAGCAGCCTGGCTCGTCGGATTGGAAATATTCATCCGGCATACATCCAAATGCACGCGGATCTCGAGCTCGGATTTGTGGCGCGGAAACTTGGAGGGCGAAACTGGATAATGCCTGGCTTTGCGGGCGTTTGCGCTATGAATCCAGGTCGCAAAAAGTGGAATGAGCCCGGCCTGCCTTTTTTGGAGAGGCTGCGGCTCATGCGCCATCCTCTCGGGTACCCGCTGAAACCCAACATCGCATACAGCCGAAACTTCGGCCTTTGGGCCCCAGTAGCGATCGCTGCGCCATATGTAACTTTGTTGACTCACTACCTGTTTAAGCGTTCGAGCAGCAGGTCTGAATCTCGAGAAGAGGCGGATGGATCGAAGACCAATGAAGCTGTTTTTTAGCTCCGCCAAACTGAAATGAAGATCCTCCTCTGCGGTCCTGTCGAAACGGAAGCCATTCGCCAAGCTACCGGATTGACCTTCGAGGGCGCCCCCCATGGGACGGTGCAGACTCCAGTCGTGCCGTTGGCGGCACAGCTCTGGAGACAGCATCATGAGGTTCATTTGATTACACTGGATCCGACTTCCGAGACCGTTCAGACCTTCAGAGAGGGAAGTTTTCTGATCACATACTGTCCCTTGCGAGCGTCGCCCAAGTACCGCGCCAGAGTGCGCGCCTTGGATATGTTCGAGAAGGAGATCCGTAGCCTGACGGACGTCATGGTGAATTCATCGCCGGATTTCGTGCATGCGCACTGGACCTACGAGTATGCTGAAGCGGCGGTGCGCTCGCGATTGCCTCATCTAGTGACCATGCATGACTTGGGATGGGATTATTTCGCGCATTTCCGAGATGCCTATCGGGCTATTCGTCTATTGATGAAATACCGCGTGATGCCTCGGGTGCGCAACCTGGCCGTCGTTTCCCCGTTCATGAAGACGAAGGTTTGGCAGTATGGCTATTTCGGCCAGACATGGGTTGTCCCAAACGGGATAGCTGTTCCGGCTTTCGACGAAGCCGCTGTTGAGGGGCGGCTGCAGCGTCCGATCAAAATTGTAACAATCGGGAATCCGGCCAGAATCAAGAACGTTCAGGCTAGTGTCGCAGCATTTCGCAAGTTGCGATCGCGCTGGCCAACCGCGGAGCTTCATCTGTTTGGTCCTGGCCTGGACCACAGCTACGCGCAACATGAAGACGGGATATTCCCGCACGGTGGCGTCTTGCATCGTGAGCTGATGCAATTTCTGGAGCGTGAGGCGACCGTGTTAGTACATCCGGCGCGGCTCGAGACCTTCGGTGTGACCATCGTAGAGGCCAAGGCACGATCGATTCCAGTCGTAGCGGGAGCTCGATCTGGAGGCGTCCCCTACGTCTGCGGCCACAATGCCGGTTGCGCGCTCGTCGATGTTCGTTGTGCCGACGCGATCGCAGATGCTCTAATTCGGCTGCTCTCAGACCAGCGCAGCTATTGCGCCAGTGCCCGGCTGGGCTGGGAAGACGCAAAAGCCCGATTTGGCATCGAAAGCGTGTCGGACACGTATGCGAGGCTCTATTCGTCGATCCTGGAGAGGTGGACATGAGAGTCAGAAGGCCGGCATATCCGCAAGCCGTCGCGAAACTCCCTTGGGACCTACGCATTTCGCTATTCGCCGTTCAGGCCTTGTTTCTGACCACGGTGTATTCCGAGATTGTTGGTCACGCCACGCTTTTCTTTGTTGGCTCTTTTAATCTTACGATTGCGGAGCCTACGCTTGCACTTTCAATGGCCACAGTGATCGTTCTGCTCGTCTGTAGAACGCCGCATTTCGATTTTCGTATTCTGCTGCTGGCCGCAATTTCTAGCCTGACGTTCATGAGCTTCCTGCGCGGCTTGATGGTTGGACCGTACGAAGCGTTGTTCTCACTTCGGGCAAATGGACCATTTACAGCTACGCTGCTGTTGAGTTGTCTCTTGCCCATGAACCCGGAATTTTGGAGTCGCATCGAGAGAACCATCGTGCTTGCAGGACTTATGCTTGCGGGTCTGGCGTACCTTCGATTGGTCCTTGGACCAACGTTTCTCATTCAGATGCAATTCCTGGACGAAACGGCAATCAACGATGGAGGCCGCGCCCTGAGTTCGCAGGGAGCCGTCATCATAGGTGCAGCGGTCCTGCTCCAAATGCGTCAGGTCTGGCAACAGAAAGGCTTTTCGTTAGTCAGTCTCTGTATTCTTGTCCCGGGCCTCCTGCTGTCCCGGCAAGCGACTGCGTCTCTCGCCACTATGTGCGGCTTTGTCATCCTCATTAGCCTCCAGCCGGGGCCGACGAGACCGCTTCGGATCTGGTTGGCAGGACTGGGGATCTTCCTGGTCCTATTTTGTGTGCTGATCGTTCCCTCAATCGTCGACCCGGATACCCTCGAAGCCGTTGCTCCAAAGGCAATCGTTGGAGACTTGTTGAGACGGTCCCAAACGCTGGACACCCGTCAATTTGTGTGGGCCGGCCTCATGCGCGATTTTTATGGCTGGTCCGTTGAGGACCAACTTTTCGGACTGCCGGCAGGGGTGAAGCCCTCCATCGTAATTCCACTCTGGGGTGGATTGGTTTGGAAAGCGAGCATTCACAGCATGTATTTTGGATTGCTCCCTCAGATCGGCATCGTTGGGCTGGCATTGTACCTCGTTTTGCTACTGGCGTTTGCAGCGCGAGCGTTCACTCTGAGCATGTCTTCTTCCAACGAACAGCGAGGTCCGATGATTGCTGCTCTTACAGTCCTTGTCGCGATTTTTGGGTTCAGCTACGAGCTTCGCGGCGCGATCGCAGTCTTGTTCCTTTTGATCGCACAGCAAGCGCGGGCGCGGTCCCATGGTATATCTTCTCCCGGAAATTCTCGCCCCGCGTTTGGCGCCCGTGTCAGACCACTGGATCAAGCCAGATGAAACTACCGCACTGCAATTCGATCCTTGCAGTTGTTGCGGCGGTGACTCAGCTCGCAGGTTCGCCTGCCGCGGTCGCCGGCCCGAACGTCTTTGAAGCCCGATCTGGAATTTCAGTACTGGCTCTCACGACCGTCACCCCAAACACGGTGCCGCGCGAATATTTGCCACATGCGGAGTTGACGTCGCTTGACTTCGCTCGAAGATTAGAGCGGCAAGGTGTGCAAGTCGTCAGGCTGCCCACAAACCCGCTTCCGCTCATGCAGAGCGACATGGAGCCTCGTGGCAAGGCTATTGATCAAGTTCTTGAGGTCGCCGACGTATTCTTGCGGGCAGGAATCGCGGTCATAGTCGACCTCCACTTTTGGCCGCCTGGGGGAGACGCTGCGAGAGCGAAGGTGTTCAACGACACCGCGCAGCTGGAGTCGTACAAAGCTGCCGTTCGCGAGCTGGCAATTCATATGTTGCGAATTCCTCACCCGGGAATTGCGTTGGAGCTCTTCAATGAACCGCCGGCATGCAGCTCCAGCAGCGGAATGAATTGGAAGCAGGTACAACCGAGTTTAATTTCCGATGTCCGGAATCATGCGCCAGCTTTGCCGCTCGTTGTAACCGGCTGCGGAGGTCAGCTGGATGGATTGCTGGACCTCGACGGAGTGGATTTTCGAGACCAGAACATCATATATTCATTCCATTTCTACGAGCCTTTCGCGTACACGCATCAGAGCGCGTTCTACGGCAGTGCCGGCTATCGGATCCCATATCCCCCTGATCCAAAAGTTAAGCTTACCGATGTGCTTCCGTCATACGACTCGGTTCACCCCGAACGTTTCCGATATGCCAATAATGATTTTAAGCGATATCTTGTTTCTGGTTTTTCCGAGCGAGACGTCTTTCGTCGACTTTCGCAAGTCGCAGCTTGGGCCGATAGCAAGCGTGTACCGCGGAATCGCATCTTTATGGGCGAGTGGGGAGCGGTAATCGGCGCAGCGCCCCTCGGTGAAGCGGCGCGCGCCAGTGAACTGAGATGGTTAGGGGACGTCCGACGTGCTGCGGTCTCTCTCGGCTTTAAGGACGCATTCTGGCTCTTTCCCCGCCAGGGCGGCTATGACTACGACCCCGATAATCATTGGCTAAGGGACGACGTCGCCCAAGCGATAGGACTGACGTCTCCCCGTTAAGCTCTCTTGGCGTGCAACGGATCACATGAGTCACAGCGCGAAGAAAATAGCGTCGGCAATGGGCTGGAACCTGGCCTTCGTCCTCGTGACGGCCGGTGCTCAGATATTGACCACCATGCTGTTGGGCCGACTACTGAGTCCAAGCGACTACGGGGTTTTTGCCTTTGCAAATGCAATCGTGGTTTTCGGCATGCACTTGTCACAGCGCGGTTTGGCCACTGCCATTCTGCGGCAGCACACTCTGTCGCCGACTGATATCGGCAATGCCTATATCGTCGCAAGCCTCGTCTCAATCGCGCTTGGCGGATTGACGGTGCTGGGCTCGATCGCGTTAAGAACATTTGGTGGTGGCGCGCTCGACCAGCAAACAAGGCTTCTCTTGTTTATGGCGATACCGGTCATCTTCCAGTTGATCGCCACCCCCGCGGCCTCACTGTTGCAAAGGGATCTTGCGACCGTAAAGGCGAGCGTGGTTTCCGTGGCCGGCATTCTGATTGGAAACGGACTGACTGCGGCTACTCTTGCGTTCTATGGCTTTGGGCCCTGGAGCTTGGCGCTCGGAGCAGCGGCGAATGCGTTGGTAACGCTGTTGATGAACCATTGGTTCGCACGGGCTTCTGTTCGATTTCGCTGGGAGTCTTCCGAGATCCGGCGACTTCTACGAGAAGCAATTGCCATGAACGGCTTGCGCGCGCTCGATGTTGCCTGGGTTCAGCTTCCCCTCGTAATTTTTGGTCTAAGAGCGCCATCGGCAACGGCGGGCATCTATCAGCGGAGTCAATTTGTCGCTGACATATTGCTCCAAATGACGGTCGGGCGACTGAGTGCGGTTCTTTACGCAGCTCTCGCGGCGAGGGGAGAGGGCCAATCCACATCAAACCGAATGTACCGGCTGACGTTTACTTTTCTGTCTGCATTGGTCTTCCCGATAGTCGGCTTCGTTTTTGCGGCGTCTGATAATGTTCTTGGCGTGCTATTGGGGCCGGCATGGACGTCCGGAGCCTGGACGCTTAGACTATTGATCGTGGCTTTCGGCATTTGGACGGTTAATCAGGCTGCGGGAATGATGCTGGAGCTGCGAGCGCGGTTTGCGGACCGGTACATTTGCTCCGCGGCGGCTGCCGCCAGTCTGTTGCTGTGCATCGCAATGGCGCCGCCCGACAACCTTGTCCTGATGAGTTTGCCCGCCGTGTTTTCTATGCTCTTCACCGCAATAGTGGTGCACGTGCGGGCCGGTGAGACGCTTCGAACGGCGCCTCAACTATTGGCCCTGTTGGGGCCGGGGCTGACGTTCGGTTTGACGAGTTTCATTGGCGCGATGCTGGGGGGCAAGATCGCCGTCGAGCTTTCGCTTCCTTTGTATTTCTGGCAGTTGCTACTTCAGGGATGTGGAGCCTGTCTGCTTTCCGGACTGGCGGCCATCCCTATCATGAGACTACCACAGATGCAGCCTTTCCTCGGTGTTTTGGACTTGTTTGCCCCAAATCTACGATTTCGGCTTCGCCTTGGTCGTGCGACCCCTTAGCTGCAGGAGTTGATCAACTTGGATTTGCGATTTGCAATCCCACGAGTAGATGGACGTGGAGCTGGCCTGGGCAATGAACTGATAGTGTGGGCGAAGGCATTCATAGGGGCGCAGGCGCTCGGGCTGCGGTTGCTGCATCCGGCATGGGGATTAAATCGACGAAATTATCGACGCTACTTTCGTACCTCACGCCTCGATTGGGCGTCGCAGAAGTTGCTTCGGATGTCTCTCCCTGCGTATGAATTCGAGGAGACGGACTACCGCTCCTCGCCAAATCTCGACCTTCACACGGCGATACTTGCATACGGGGAAAAGCACGGCCTTCGGCACCAGCACGCATTTACTTTGTCATTCTCTGGGCTTTGGGGCGGATTTCGTGAATTGCGAAGCGCCAGACAGTATCTCTTGTCTCAACTATTACCAACGACCGGCACAATCAGAAATCTCTATGAGATCGATCGGCGGTTCGAAGCCGATGCTTTGCGAGTCGGACTCCATATAAGGCGAGGCGACTTCACGGCGCCCGTTGAAAACTATAGCGGGAGGTTCAACGTCGCAATCGGCCTCGAGTGGTATTTGGCCATTGCTCGTGAACTGCAGAGAGCCTTTGGCAGCAAGGTGTCATTTCTGGTGGTCTCGGATGCAGAAGAGGAAGATCTGATCGACCTCACAAGGCAATTCCGCTGCGTAACGACCGGCGACATGGATTTTCGAGATATCTCCGATCTGCTTGCGCTTTCTGCCTGCGACTTCATAGTTTGCTCGATTTCAAGCTTCAGCGCTTGGGCAGCATTGTTATCAACCGGGCGATACGGGTGGTATTCCCCTCAGCTAACCAGCAAAAACGGGTACGTATCTATTTGGGGGCATGAGGCTTTCCAGGCGTCGCCCCGCGGGGAGACCGCCCGATCTGCAGAGTCCATGGATGCCTCTGGTTCGTCAGTCGTTCGTCCTCGCGGCGTGCCTATTGCCAGCGATGGTTCGCTCCCATCCGAGCTTCTCGACGACCTCTCTCGTACTCTATCGCTGAAGAGCGTTCATTCGGATCTCATTCAATACGGGGTGGTTCGGGAGGCCAGCTCTTGATAATGATGCTGATCCTACCCTACAGGGACATAAGCATTTGAGTGTAGGAGTCTTGCTCTCTGCAATTTTTATCGCAACGTAAAGCTTCGTCTCGTCTGGCTGTACCCAATGCTCCTAGTTGGCTTGCTTGCCGTCCTCGCCGAGCGGGTGAACAAAAAAATCCTTAGGTTAAGCCCGGTCCAATTAGACCATTAGCACTGAGAGCGCTTGCCCGAACTTGGTGCTCGCGCCTCTTGACGATTTGCTTTGCTCGCCGCTGTCGATATGCATCGATCGGCATGTCGACGTATCGAACAGCCAACCAGGAAGCGATCACAGACACGACGATCGTGCCTATCGACAATAGCTCGCTCGAGCTACCGAGCACCCTAATCTTCGCCAAAACTGAGGCGATCATTAGATGGCACAGGTAAAGTGGATACGACAATTCGCCTATCAGCCTGTCCAAGCGGTTTGATCCAAACGTCAGATGGATCGCTGGAATCGTCACTGTCAACAGCGCTAGCAGGCCAATGCGCGCCGGGTCGAAAAACACACTTGCTCCGCCGTACAACGGATAGAGCAGAATCGCAGCAATGGGCATCACACCTAGAGCGCGAAACAAAGGTCCCTGCTCCATCTGCCGGAAAACAACATAAAGCTTGTAGGAGATCGCACCGCACATGAACAGTGACAGTTCAAATGGAAAGAAGCGGTACAACCATGGGTCCATTTGAAGGCCGACAAGGTAACCCGCCGCGCGCACCAGCAGCGACGCGAAAGCCACCGCGATAATCACGCTCAGGCCCCGGCGAACGACAAATGGAGCTATGAGGTAAAACGTCAATTCCAACGAGAGCGACCAAGCCTGCGGCAAGAACATAAATTGGTAGTAGGGTGTGCCATCTGATTTTAGAAACAAAGCAATATCCTGGCCGAAGATCAGGATGTTGCTGGCGGTGGTCCCGATCACGACAGGCCAAGTCGCATCAACCATTCTGGCCACGACGCCATCGTGAATTGCAAAATAGGCCAGGACGTTCAGAGCAACAGCAACAACCAAGAAGAGCCAGTATATGCTGAACACCCGCAGAAACCGATTGCTATAAAAAAGAGCATTATCAGAAGGACGCTGGTATTTTTCGTTCAAGACCAGAGCCATATAGAAGCCGGAAACGATGTAGAAGCATTGAACCGCGACGTCTCCTCCGACGATCTTGTAACCAAACACCCCTCTGGTGTGCGCTAGCAATACCGACAAGGCCAGCAAAATCCGAAGTAATCCCATACTCGCCCCCTCGATCCATGGTCGGGGATTATACAATCTCGATGCGAGCTAGGGCAATGAGGGCTCATCTGCTGGGTTAACGCTCGAATGATGCCGAGCAGTAGCACGGTTGAACGGTCGTTTACCTGTTAGATGTAGCCGTCGCATTTGCTTATGGACAGATCGGACATTTGCTGCCGATTGCTATTAACCGACGATCGTTCGATCCTCCACCAGAGCTGTTCCGTTCTCTTATCTATTGGCGAATTCTTTGCTATGGCTATGCAATGAAAGCTGTCTCGCGGCAGGGAACAATCATGAAGTACCTGGCTCGCTCAAATCCGAATACGTTTAGGATCAGAACATGAAGCCGCCATCAACAACGCGAGTGTTCTATGTCTATCCCCCGCTCTTCCAGTATCGTGCGCCGTTTCACGAAAGGATGCGAGAGATTCTGAAGCCGAGCGGCGTGGAGTATAACGTCGTATACTCCGAGGCCTCAGCACATTCGAAGCTGAAGGGGGACACAATTGAGCTGCCGTGGGCGATAAAGGTGCCAAGGTACTACATAGGGCCTTCACGATATAATTTCGTTTTTCAGAACGCCTTGGGTGCGATTAAGGGAGCCGATCTCATCATCATGCAGCAGGAGAACAAGCTGCTGCTCAACTATATTTTGCATATGCGTCGGCTCTTCAATTCAACCAAAATTGCATATTTTGGGCATGGCCGAAATTTTCAAGCCCCGGTGAGGAATGGAATGGGCAGCCTTATAAAGGAGCTGCTAGCAACCAAAGTCGATTGGTGGTTTGCATACAATGATCTAAGCGCGAAGCTCGTGGAGCAATATGGGTTCCCGGCGGAGAGAATAACATCGTTCCAAAACTCCATTGATATGAAGAAGCTTCTGGACGAAATTTCGAGTGTTTCTGTGGAAGATGTTGCGGCTCGTCGCACAGCCCTTGGGCTAAGCAGCCGAAATGTGGGGATCTTTATAGGCGGTATCTATGCTGAAAAGCGCATCCCGTTTTTGATTGAGGCCGCCAAGCTTATCAGAAAAGCCGTTCCAGATTTCGAGCTCCTGATTGTTGGCGGCGGAGACGAATTTGAGGCCGCGAGAAACCTGGCAAGGGATTGCCCGTTCGTTCGTCTGATGGGACCAAAGTACGGCCGAGAAAAGACTGAACTTGCACTGCTGGCAAACGTATTTTTGATGCCTGGCCTGGTTGGCCTCGCCGTACTCGATAGCTTTGCTTACCAGACACCGATGATTACGACGGACTATCCTTTTCATAGTCCCGAAATCGATTACCTGAAGCATGACGAGAATGGGATCATTGTCAGCCCGTGGGACGACGTCCAGGCATACGCCAATGGCGTAATCAATTTCTTGAAAGATCCGGAATTGCGACAGCGTCTTTCGACCGGCGCTGCCGCGGCCTCAAGTCTCTACTCAATAGAGGATATGGCCAAAAGATTCGCGGATGGAGTGCTCAGTGCGCTTGATGCGACTTCCATGTAATGGTTGGTCGCCTGCGAAATAACCATGATTGAACATTTGTCGCAAAAAGCCGCCCTTTGTATAGCAAGGTAGGCTGCGGATAATTAGACGATTGGGTCAGTTCACGTCGGCACACAGCTGATCGATTTAGTGCTGGTTTGAGATCTGATCCTTCGCCTCGGGAAAACCGCTTAAGCTCGGGGTCGATAACAGACTAATGCGTCTTGAAGTAGATGCCATCGTACTGAAGCAGCTGCAATGTCTTCGTGCTTCGGAATCCTGGCACAATATCCCAGAGTTGGAATCCGCGGCTCGTCAAGTAGGCATGAAGCTCCATTGCCAATGGCTGTCCCTCGTAGAGCTCGACGAGACTCATTTCAAGCTGAACGCCGACTATCAGACCCTGCAGCGCGTCAGTTGCTCCATCGAGCACAAGGCGCTCGGCGCCCTGAACATCGATTTTCAGATAGCACTTTCCCGGGCTAGCGAGCGCGGCAACATATCGATCGAGAGTTGTGGTTCTAATCGTCAGCGTTCGTTCGGTGGCGCTATGAGGAGCTGCATCGGTGTGCGCGTCCGTCATCGCCATGAGCGAGCTGCTTGTGCTGTTTCCAGCTTGGTTGAAGCTCGCCTCGCCTTCCTTGTCGCTCAGGGCGACGGGCGGGGCTACATTCCAGGTCGGATAGGCCCTGGCCTTTTCGCTGAGCTTCTGCCAAGCGTCCGGAAGCGGTTCGAATGAAACTATCTCGCCCTTAAAGCCGCCACGAATGAGCTGGGTCGCAAAACCTCCATCGTTGGCTCCCACATCGAACACGGTCTTGATGTGATGTTCCGCGAGAAGCCGCGGAAGGCGAAGCTCGAACATGGTCATCGGGGTCGCACGATACGACTCGATACCGACTCTTCTGAGCGCCATTCGTATGGAATTCATGAGGGTCATCAACGAAAACTCCGGTGCAAGTGGCTCCAGAGTTGATGCTCTGGCTTGAGAATTTGATGAGTCAAGCGTTCCGCTCTGAGGGACCACCAACTGGATTGTCTCATCCGCTGTGGCTGCACTGTCTTGTTCTGAGCTGCTGCTGTTTGATACGTGTCGAGAGCCTGAGAGGTCAAAGCGGCCGAGCGGACGGGGAGCGCGGACTCGGGTCCTGAAGCACAGGGCGATCTAACCATTGGCGTGGCTACGCGATCCGCTGACCATCCCGGGTCGGACTTTTACGACCCGTTCGAGATCAGTAGGCGGAACGCTGCCAGATGCTGATCGCAGCCGTTCGCATAACTATCTTCAAATCCAGCCACAAACTCCAATTGTTGATGTACCACAGGTCCAATTCCACGCGCTTCTGCATCAGGTCGAGCGTATGGGTTTCTCCGCGATAACCATTAACCTGGGCCCAACCGGTGATGCCAGGCTTGACGTGGTGGCGGAAGGCGTAGTTGCCGATGATCTGCTCATATTCGGTGTTGTGGGCGGCTGCGTGCGGGCGGGGGCCGACCAGCGACATGTCGCCCTTGAGCACGTTGAAGAGCTGCGGCAGCTCGTCGATCGAGGTCTTGCGCAGCCATTTGCCGATTGGCGTGACGCGCGGGTCGTTCTTCTGCGCCTGGCGGATCGTCGGGCCATCCTCAAGCACGCACATGGTGCGGAACTTGACGATCTTGAACGCGCGCCCGCCAAAGCCGTGGCGGGTCTGGCGGAAGAACACCGGACCCTTCGAGCTCAGTTTGACAAGGATCGCGGTCACCAGCATCACCGGCGCGAACACGAAAAGCGCAAGGCTCGCGCCGACGAGGTCCAGTGCCCGCTTCAGCGCACGCTCGCGCAAGGAGAGCGGGGCGCGGCGTAGCTCGGCGGTGAATGTGTTGCCGGTGCCGGCAAGCGGATAGCGCAAAAAGCGCGCGACGTTGGCGTCCGGCACCAGATGCACCGGGACGGGCAGGATCTTCAGCACGTCCAGAATGCTGTCGATCGCATGCCGCCGGCTCCAATTCATCAAGAGGAAGACGTGCTCGATCCGCTGCTCGCGCGCGTAACCGATCAGGTCTTCGAAGCGCTGCGCCTGCGTCGACAGCAGCAGCGGCGAGTCCAGGTCCTTGGGCAGGATCTCCATCACCCGCATCAGGCGGTAGCCGTGCTGGCCGAGGTCGTCGACCGCATTGGAGGAGGTGGCAAGGCCGAACTCGGCGATTAGAAGCGCCCGCCCGTTGGCGAAGGCGCCGGTGCGAAGCCCATGCGCGATGAAGCGCGCCGCCGCGATCTTCCAGGCCAGCAGCACGGTGAGGCCGGTGAGATAGAATGAAATCGTGGTGCCGCGCGAGAAATCCTCGCTAACCTTCATCGTGAAGGCGATCGCCAGCAACGCGCCGAACAGGCCGGTCCACGTCGTGAGCGTCGCGCGGAAGGTGCGCGGCAGGTTCGTGACGGCCTTGAGGCGATAGCCGTGCTGCACGAGTGTCAGCAGCACGAAATTGACCGCCACTAGCACGCTCGCCGCCGTATAGACGTCGATCTTGCCGAGCGTGCCCCAGGTTGCAAGGTGATAGAAGGCCGCGCAGCCGATCCCGCTGACCACGATCAGCACAGCATCAATCACGGCCAGCGACCGCTCCACAATCACAGGTCGCAGCCAGCTCAATGAAGATCCTGTAGCTGCTGCCGCGACCGGCTCCACAACCCGAATTTCCCCAGCAGAATCCGCCGGGACCCGCGCTGGTCGCGTGGAAAGAAGCGTCATCCTGCCAAATCCATCAACGCAAAATTCATGATCCGAACAAGCCGTGCTATCGGTCAAAATCGCTGCTAAAACAAGGCGAAGGAAAAATTAACCTTACCCCCACAAGCGTGCATTGTAGCTCATCTCGCCTCGAGTGATGTGTTAAATTTCACAACCTGTTAGGAAGTCCTCCTTGCCTCGCACCCAGTTCCGGCGGCGGACCCGGCCGAGAGGGAAGCGGTACCTCGCCATTGGCCTTGCAGCCCTCGCTTTGGTGGGACTCGTGCTTCTGCTTCTGCGTCCCGATGCAGCCCCCATCCGAGCTCCGATGGCGTCCAGGCCCGTCGCAATCAAGCTCCTCCTTGACGGGCCCTATGGCGCGCGGTTTGCCGGCGAGCTCGCTGCATCGAGGCAGGGATATTTCTCCTCCCGCATCGAGGTCTCGGCTCAGCCCGACCCTGACTTCGTCCAAACCATTGCACGTCAGCATGCCATCGGCGTGACGAGCGGCCAGAACTTCCTGCTGGCGAGCTGGCGCGGCGTTCCCGTAACCGCCTTCGCCGCAAGCTTCCTGGATACGTCGGTTGCGGTTTTCGCGCTCGAAAGCTCCGCCTTGCGGCGGCCGGCCGATCTGGTCGGAAAACGCGTCGGATATCGCAGGGCGAGTGAGGGAGACGTCGTCTTCGATGCCATGATGGCCCAGCTCGGGCTTCCCCGCAGCCAGATCACCAAGGTCCCAGACCGCGACAGCTTCGAAGCCCTGAGGGCCGGGGAGGTGGATGCGATCATCGCCGCCATCGACGAGCAGCCCGATTCCTCCAGTCCAACCTTCGTGAAGCTGAACGTCATCAAGCCGCAAGACTACGGTATCCATGTGCCTGGCTTGGTCTACTTCGCGAGCAATGATCTCATCCATGACCAGCCGTCCATGATTGCCGATGTCCTTCAGGGTCTCATTCGAGGCTGGCAATTCACCTACGCGGATTATGCACGGAGCGTGCCCGTTCTCGCCGGCGCCCATCCGGCCAGGCTGAATTCCGAGCGGCTGAAATTCGAGCTGCAGCAGCAGCGCCCGCTGGTGCTGCCGACGGGCGGCCGCATCGGCGACTACGACGAAAGCCGCTGGCGGACGCTCCGGGATATCCTCCTATTCGCCAAGCTCGGCGAGGAAGACGTGCCTCTGGCTCAAACGGTCAACTACCAGTTCCTTCGGGACGTGTACCGCCGTTCACCCGACCTCGCTGCTCCGGGCGCCTGGAGCGAGGAAAAATAGGACCAAGAAGCCACACCTGCGCGCCATATCGTCCCAAAAGGTCCTCGGCCGCTCCGGCATCGGTTGCATTCCGGCCGGGGGCCTTGGTAGAGTTCGGTTCACTATTTGGGCTATCGCGGAGTGGCTTTACGGACCGTGACGTTGGTCGGCTGGGGTCTGACAAGCACGAGTCGGGAAGCAAATCCGCAGGGGCGAGGAGCTTTTTGGATGTTTAAGACGTTGATGCGAGCAGGTCTTTTGGCCGCAACCGTTACCTTCTGCGCCGCGAGCGGAGCGAGCGCCGCAATGCAGATGCCCGCGCCGGCGGCCCTGCTCACGGGCGAGAGCCAGGTGACGCCCGTTACG
>Ga0209589_1006474_pt1 | contig 19359 bp, 15 predicted proteins | sample CowpeawhiteBW_FD_187525 | JGI IMG/M metagenome (GOLD analysis project Ga0209589, IMG submission 187525) | Root nodule microbial communities of legume samples collected from California USA - Cow pea white BW (SPAdes) (version 2) | ecosystem: Host-associated > Plants > Roots > Nodule | place: USA... | reverse complement strand
ATAATAATTAATGTTAATAAATAATAAAATATGAAATCAAACATAATAAAAATAAAGAATAAAAAGATTTATCAAAATATTTTTATTATTATTTTTCATTATGGTTTGAGCTTCTTATAAATCGTTTTCATTTCTTCTTCTCACTTTGTTCTCTTTCATTCATGAGGAGGAAAAGAATGATGTATTTCTTTCATCTTACTTGATCGTAAAATATTAGTTTAAAAAATTATTTAATAAATCTCTTTTATATTCATTTTTATTTTATGAACAAAGAAGTAAAAGTATCTTACTGTGTGTTTTTGATAACTAAATTTTAATTGTGGTTCCATTATATGACTTGAGTTTCTCACGAATTGTTTTCATCTCTCATTCTCACCTATTTTCTTTTGTTTCTAAAGAGAACAAAATCTACTATTTTTGCTCTCATATGTAAGTTGTTGTCTTCCATTCTCGAAAAAATAAAGGAGAAGGTAATTCTATCTTGTATTACATGATAGTGAAATATTAGTTTAATAATTTATTTAATGAGCTTGTATATTAATTTTTTATTTTATGAACATAGAAGAAAAAATATTGTACTGTGTGTTTTTTATAACTGGATCTTAAGTGTGGTTTGATTATCATCGAATTTTCTTTTGGTATTTACGTCTCTCAGTTTTTTATTAGATTATGAAAATTTATTTTTTAGTCTTTTTTTTTAAATAGATATACAAATTCAACTCTTCCATATATTCATTTGTAGTCTTATTTCTTTTTTAGTTATCGTTATACTAAATTATGTATTTATTTTTATTATATTAATGACAATAATTAAATGTATAAATTTTGGACATATTATTTTGGCTCTCCCAACAATATTGGTCAAGATCTGCCACTGGCTGTGATATACAAATCCGAAAACCCCATGAATGGGTGTTGTTCCAAGTCAATAAAATCCACAAAATGAGTTGCCCAAGCCAGAAAACGAATTCAAAACGTAAAACCCTCAATGGGTGCTGTCAAATGTGCATAAAAACGGTAAAAACTAGCCAAAAACGTGAAAAATCGCAAGGAGCACCACCATGGAAGCTTGTAGAACGAAAATGGAGGTTGGAGAGAATGGGGGAGAAGAAGATGCGGCTGCTTGCATGGAAGGAGACCTAATTCTCGTGGTCCCATCACCCCTTGCCATAGTATTTACAAAAATGTCATTCTGCCACTCATAGTTACAAAATGCCATTCTGCCACTCATAATTACAAAAATGCACTCCTGGGCCTCTAATGTTGGCCCATTCACTCAGATGACGTGGAAATGATGTGGCAATGATGTGGCAAGTCTCTTCAACTAAATATTAATGTCCAAGCTCGAAAATTGCTTCACCCAAATACCTAAAAATAATTAAAAATGAAAATTAGGCCAAATAATGCAAAAATAACCCAAATTTGGAACAGTGGCCCAATAAAGCCCAACAGATGAAAACACACTAAAGATGAATAATTAAGCACTGAACAACTATCAAATGGGTACGCAAGGGCTAGTGGAATGAAGGAAAATAATGACTCATCAACAACACAGCTCCGAACCAACCGATAATTGCGACTTAACGTATGACGGTCAAAACGACCATCGCCACCAACAAAGTGACCGTAGAAATCACCCTTAGCCCATATCGACCTCAACTGCACAGATCCACCTTAATTACGTGGCACTATAAACACCATATCCGACAGTTTCTTAGGGGGGAGGATTGACTTCATCTGCCAAGAAAAAGTACCTTAGAAGCATTTAGTTTGTCAACTCTGTCACCTGTTCACACAGACAACGGAGAATACCACCAATAACTTTCACTAACGCCAACTTTCAGGATGTAAACCAGGAGCATGATGACCCTATGATCATCACCATAGAGCTTGAGAACTTCGCGGTACAAAATGTTTTGATAGACCAAGAAAGCTCAGTAGACATCTTATACTAGGCAATCTACCAACAACTAAAACTCCCCATCGAGGCTATGGTACCTTATGATGAGCCCATTTACAGATTCTGCGATGAAAGAGTGTGTATATGTGGATATATTGATTTGCATACAGTATTTCGTGAGGGGCACCAAAATAAAACCATCCTCGTTCAATTCTTAGTCGTTGAAGCACACACATCTTACAACGTTTTTCTAGGGAGGCCTTCCCCAAAAACCTTAAACCATAAACCCTAGACCCTAAACCCTAAACCTAGTCATGAAGTTCCCATCAACATTCAGTGACATCATCACCATCCATGGAGACCAACGACTTGCACGTGAATGTTATATTGCAAGTCTTCGACCAAAAGACCCCATCCTCACCGCCAACAATATTGAACGACAACCCGAAGCCGGCTTGAGCTTAGCCGATGAAGACCTTGATCCCAAACTAGATTTTGACTCGTGCATCGAGCCAGTAGAGGATTCCAAAACATTGGAGCTATCAGCAGGAAAAAAATAATAAACTTGGCGTAGGCCTGAGCCATAGTGACCAAAACTTGATCAAAACAACGTTGAAAAGTAACACGAATTTGTTCGCTTGGTCCGCGACAAACTTACTAGGCGTTGACCCTAGATAGTCATCAATAAACTATCAATTTACATGGAGGCTAGGTACGTCTCCCCAAAAAAAAAAGGAATTTAGGGGAAGAAAGAAGTATAGCAACTAAGGTGGAAGCAACAAAACTCCTGGAGGCCGTATTCATCATTGAGGCCCATTACACAACCTGGTTGGCTAACATCGTCCTCGTAAAGAAATCCAGCGGCAAGTGGGGGATGTGTGTCGACTATACTGACCTCAATAAAGCTTGCCCAAAAGACGCATACCCTTTACCCAAGATCTATAGGCTAGTAAACGGAGCAACCAAAAACTATGTACTCAGCTTCCTCAACGCCTACTTGAGATATAACCAGATACCTATGGCTTCATCCGATATGATTAAAACTTCTTTCATAACTGAAAAGGCTAATGGATAAAGTGTTTAGCCACCTAATGGGCAAGTGTGTCGAAGTATATGTGGACGACATGGTTGTCAAATCTCCAAGTCACCTACAACATTCAAAGGATTTGGTTGAAGTATTTACGGCACTACGAAAGCATAACCTCAGACTTAACCCTGAGAAATGTGTGTTTGGTGTTGATAGCAGGAAATTCTTAGGCGTCATGCTCACAGAACGAGGAATCGAAGCAAACCCTGAGTAATGTAAAACCATAATAGAAATGCACAACCCAATGAATATAAAATAGGTACAACGCTTGATAGGCCGCCTTATAGCCATATCAAGATTCCTACTGAAGTTGGCAGACAAAACCCGACCCATCATTCAACTCCTTAAAAAATCCGCGAAGTTCTCTTGGGGTGATGAGTGCGAACATATATTCCAAGATCTTAAAAGAATCCTAACATCCCCTCCAATCCTGCATAAACCAAATGTCAACCCCCCATTACTAGTATACATTACAGCCATAGAGAGCACAATCACCGCCGCCCAAGTCCAAGAATCAGTTGGTATTCAGTATCCAGTGTACTTCGTTAGTAGATCACTGTAGGACCCAGAAACAAGATACCAAATGGTAAAAAAACTGGCATTATCATTAGTAAATGAGGCAAGAAGGCTTCGGTCATATTTCTAGAACCATAAGGTCATTGTAAAAATAGACTACCCTATCTAGAGAATCCTCCAAAAACACGATGTAGCAACACGAATGTCGGCATGAGCCGTAGAATTATCCGAATTCAACATTCATTACGAACCGCTCAGACCAATCAAAGCCCAATGCCTTCTGGACTTCGTCAGTGACCTCCAATAAGTGCCATCACAAGAGGAATAATGGATCTTGTATGTTGATGGTTCCTCTAACAAAAGAGGAGCAAACGTCGGTATCGTCCTAGAAGGCCAAAATCAAATAGTCATTGAGAAATCCTTACACTTTGCCTTCAAAATTTCTAACAATCAAGCCGAATACTAAGTCATCCTAGCCGGAATCTCGCTAGCACGAGAAGTCGGAGTGCGCATACTAACGTGCAAAATCGATTCCAAGTTGACAATAGGCCATCTCAATGACAAGTTTTAGATTAAGGACACGACGCTCCTCCAATATTACCACCTGGTCCGTAATTTCATAAATTATGGGTTCGATGAGGTTAAAATACAACACATACAAGGAGGAGATAACACACGAGCAGACACCTTGTCCAAACTGGCAAGTACAAAGCATAAAGGAAGATACAAGTCCTTACTACAACAGACACTAGCGGCACCCTCAACAACGAACACATGTCTAAACCTAGGAAGAACTGATAACTAGATGTCACTATACGTGCATTACCTGAAAACCGGAAACCCCCTTAATGATGCCGACAAAGGATGGCTATCAAATGTGGCACGATACACTTCGATTGGCGATGACCTATACAAGCGCGAATATGGACAACCTTTGCTCAAATGCGTCACAAAGGAACAAACATAGTATGTGATAAAAGAAATTCATGAGGGGCTATATGGATACCATTTCAGATCACGAACAATGACAATTAGAATCCTAAGGGCCGGAAACTTTTGGCCGACGATGGAGGTGGACTGCCACGCCTTTGTCAAGAAATGTGTAATATCCCAAAAACACGACAATCTTATTCACCAAAAATAAGATGAGCTACATCCCATACTCTCCTTATGGCCATTTGCAAAGTGGAGGATGGATATCTTAGGGCCATTCACTCCTAGCAAAGGGCAAGTCAAGTTCCTCATTGTAGGGATTGATTATTTCACAAAATGGATTGAAGCTAAACCGCTAACTACCATCACAACACAATAGGTCCAACAATTTGTCTAGAAGAACATAATATGCTGATAGGGGGTATCACACCAATCATAACCGATAATGGACGACAATTCATAGACAAGGGAGCTAGCCAAATTCTATACTAGCCTAGGAATCAAACATATTACCAATTCAGTAGAACATCCTCAAACTAATGGACAGGCGAAAGCCGCCAACAAGGTAATATTGGTCGAGCTGCACAAAAGATTAAATGGAGCAAAAGGGAAGTGGCCAGAAGAATTATTTGAAGTGTTATGGGCTTATAGGTCTACTTTGCAATCTGCCACCAACGAATTTCCCTTCAGCTTGGTATATGGAGTAGAGGCTATGGTACCATTTGTGATAAGAGAACCATCCTTAAGAAGACATATATATGACGACAACATAAATCAGCAGAGTCTATGCGCCAGCCTTGAAATGTTGACAGAACTTTAAGAAAAGGTGCAGATAAAAAACATGGCGGCAAAACAGAGAGCAGCAAGAAAATACTATTCCAAGCTTCATCCACGAGTGTTCGTGAAAAGAGACCAAGTATGGAAAATGGCTAGTACCGCAAGAAAGAAAGACGACAAGTTTTCAGCTAACTAGGATGGTCCGTATAGAATACGCGAAGATGTAGGAGGAGGCGTCTACAGATTAGAGCAACTATCAGAAGAAGAGATACCTAACACATGGAATGTGTAGGAAGATAGACATTTTTTCCTCACCCGGCATTTTTTCCCTAAGAAGGGTTTTAGTCGAGGAATTTTTAACCTTGCACTCCAAAATGATAAATAAAACAAGGGTTCTTTGCAAACTTATCTTGTATTTTTAGTTCGCCACCACTTACCAAAGTAAGTGACTTGGGTCGAACATGCTCTCGTCATAGAAATTCTCATGTTCCTCACCACTTACCAAAGTAAACGGCCTGGGTGAACACGCTCTCGTCAAAAAAATTCTCATCTTCCCTACCACTTACCAAAGTAAGCGGCCTGAGTCGAACACACTTTTGTCAAAAATAAGAAATTATCATGTTCCCCACCACTTATCAAAGTAAGCGGCCTAGGACGAACACATATTATACCTAATCCCACAACATACACACAAATACATGATTGTATTTCGCACAGACATAAGATATCATCGTAGAAATTTTAACCAAAACTAATGATAATAAGAGCAATCGAAAGTACATGGCATCCCACAACATACACACAAATACATGAAAACAACCGATATATTCAAGAAAATAGCACAAATGATCAAGTGAGCTTCGTAAGAGTAATAAATGTGCAAATCACAAACTTAGGCTCAAAAGCCAAAATATGATCAAATTAAAACTAATTAAATAGTAGGTTCGGTCTCCACTTGCATCATGTTGTCTTCCTCAGTCGCAAGATCCTTACCACCAATGTCTGGCACCTCTTCAACCTACTTCGCACTCAAATCATCCTCATCCACCAGGCGGCCATCAACGATGTCTTTGTTGACATCGTACTTTGAATCGTGACGTCCACCTCTTTGTAAAAGAAGGTCGCCTGCTTTAGACCTTTGTTGAAATCATTGATGTGTTCCTAGATGATGTGACTCTTTAAATCTTCAAGCTCACTTTCAATGTCGACATATTTCTCCGTCAACTCTTCGTTATCGGCCTCCGACTCTCTAATCTTAATATTCAATTTTTTCTCCAAGTCCAAACACTGCACTTTCCAGGTACCAAGGTGTTTCCTCTCAAACACCCATTCTTCCCGCTCCTTTTCCCAGGCCGCCTTCTCTTTTTCATGCTAGGTCGCTTGAGTTTTTATCTCTTTCTAAAGCTCTTCCAGTTGACGCTCCCTCCCTCTTTCAATTCCTTCTGCAAAAGGGTACCTACTCTACAGCCTAAGATTAACGCTTTACTGTTAAATTCAAGCATAGTTTTAATCAAGACTTAGACTTTTTTGTTCCAAATGAAGATTTCGGTCCTAGTAGTATGACCCGAACCTTCTTCAAGTCCTTTCCAACACCTTTTTGAACGGGGATGGACGCCTTCCATTTGGAATTACCATGAACTCGAACCTCAACCAAAAGCTCTTGTAGGTTAGGAACTTTAGTGTTCCACGCATTTCTAGACTTCTCAATCTGCTCCCTACGTAGTGTTCAGAACAAGTTCAAGTTCTTTTTCACCAACTAAGCCATATGACCTATAAAACAAGCAGAAACGATTATCTCTCTCATAGTAAACAAAGTGGAAAAATAAATAAACAAGGGGATGCATTGATAAATAAACTCTAACTAAACCCTTAGTGGGCAGTTTATTGCTAAATTTCCCCAAAACTTCAACAACTTGTCTATCCTCCACTGACAAGTCCTCCTTCTTTATATCCTTATATCATCGAGGATTATTCGTCCAACTAAATAGGAACTTGGTACTCCCATCTTTGTTGTAAAAATGTGATCGACCTGCCTCTTTCACGATGACCTTAAACAAGCCATCCTTGAAATGTTTAAAAGATTATGAAAAAGCATCCAATATGCCAATGCCTGGCCAGCTCACCAACGACAACCATGTGATTGGATTTTTTGGATGAGTGTCATAAAAATATAAGAAGCATTGAGGAGAGTGCTGAAGATATAACGACCAACATAATACTCGAAACGCCTAAAGATAACCCTAGCTATTCATATGTAACTAGGTAGGTGTAATGTTCAGTAGCCGTAACACCCCCATCGTGAAATCATCAAAGGGTATTCGTATATGCAGCTCTAAAAAATGGCACATGTATACGTAAAAGAATCCCTCTTCAGCATTTCCTTGACCATGGTAAACACATTCAACAGCGCTCACCTACTCCAATGACACAATATCTTGGGAAGTGCCCTTTTCAAAAACTGGGATACACTTCAACCACAACCTACGTAACCGAGACCATCTGAAGAAGGAATATTGAGTTCTTACGTCTATGACCACCCACTCGTATCCAGCCTTTGCCGGTAAACTACTCTCAGTTACCTCCTTAGGAGGATCCTCCCTAGTATCAAGAATAACCTCCATTTGAACCCCCCTTTGCCAAACAAATGACCACTACCCTCATTCCCTAACTTTCCCCTCCTACTACCCGACCTTGATGTAGAAGAACTATCACTATCGTTAGACATACCTTATATGAATGAAAGTTGACAGCGCAAAGAGGGAATATATCGAACAACATAATCGTAAATAATGCAGATTTCTCAGAAGCAAGCAAATGAGACAATGTACACAAATTCTTTTCCAAACCCTTATTTATAGGACTAAACCAAACCGCAAAAAATTTTTCCCACTCAAATACTCGAAAAATGAAGCATCACAATTAATGATCATTATATAACTCCTCTTAATGCAACCCCTGACATCCTAAGTCCCTTCACCTGCTCCTATCACCTCTAACAAGTCTTAGCGACATTTTCACTTCTCAAGATTGGGGGACTACCACACCCCACGGAATACCAAGAAAAGAGGGATTTTTCTTGCAAAAGTAGTAACACCAAAACAACATAAAAACCTTTGGCATGTCGTATCCTACCAAAGGCTGTGGGACTAATGTACTATACTGGGCGGCTAGGACTGATATGGCTAACTGTCCAGTCCTAACTGCCAACTTATAGTCCTAGCATAAAAGGAATATTGGTTAATTATACAAAGAGATAAGATATCAATAGTGACTAAGAGGACGTATTGGCGAAGGCCGCCTATTCTAAACTTAGGAAATAACCATGGAATTTACGGAATCTAGTCATAAGTTTGATGATTGGGCCTTAGTCAGGCCCATAAGGCCCAATAGTGGCCCAAACCATGATCCAGTTAATTCGTGATTAAAGTTCTATAAATACAGGTGGACCTCATTAATTAAAGGTACGCAATTCATTAATTCTCTAATATGTGATTTGACTTTGAGAGCTTTTCTAACTTGATCTTCATAGTCTTTTCCGCAGGTAACTCCCAACACGTCCAATCCGACAATACTACAAGATAACGTACCCGAGAGAATCGAGGAGAATCCATTTCAGGGAATCAAGGATTGGGTAAGACATAATTTGGGCTCCTTTTTTTTTATTGTTTCTGGAAGAACAATATTATTTTTTACTACTCATAAATATATTATTCCCAAAATCATAAAAAATAGTTTGCCTCATTTCTTTTAGTGTTTGTTTGGTCGCTTGAGTCGTATGACACCAATTTTCAAATTTCTTTTTCTAGAAAATTTAAAAAAATATAACTAAAAACAAAAAACAGTGTTTTTTTGTTTAATTTTAGTGTTTGTCCGGACGTCCGCGTCGCGTGACACTCATTTTCAAATAATTAAAAATACCAAAAAACATAAAAAGGTTTTCAAAATTATACAAAAATAAAATAAAATCAACAATTTCTAAAAGGTTCTTTAGGAACTACATGATCGCTGATTTTTCATTATGAATGGAAATACGTAGAACGAGGTCAATCTTTGTTGTGTTCACCAAATAAAAATTAAATAGTTGCTCAAATAAATTTTTATTTTATTTAGAACTACGTGGTCCTTGATTTTTCATTTTTAATGAAAATACATGGGAACAAGGTACATCCTTGTCAGGGCCAAAAATTAAAAAAAAGATGTTTCTTTTTTAATAGTGTTTTCTTAGTTTTTGGGAAAATTAAACATTTGGAAAACCACATAATTTTTTCATATTTAATTAAAGGTATGGTCTTAGGATAGGCGTTTCGCAGACCTAGTCTTTTCTTTTTGATGGGTTTTTTGTAGTTTTTCAAAATAAACTATGGTGACGACTCCAAACTTTATTTTTTCAAGTTTTATTTTTTGTTCACCGTCCCGTCGCGATTTCGGTTGCGACATGACCATACCAAACTCATGATAAAATTACATTACACACATACACAAATAAAAAATATTATGAATAAACTAAGAAAAAACGTGGATAAACTCATGATTTTCTTCACAAAATTAATTCCAAAAGTTCAACCCAAAAAATGTAACATCCAAAATTTTTACAATACAATGCCTTCAATATACAATGTTGAAGGTGTTTTAATTATCTCTAACAAAGAATGAAAAATTAATTAGGACATCACGTTATATAGTATTAGAGCAATGTTTTTGTGAGACTTATGACACATGTTCATCATAAGATTTTTTTTTACATGTACTAACATATGCAATTCAGATGGCAAATAATAAGACGAACAATGAATTTACCGAAGCAATGCAAGTTATCAAAGACCTAAAGGACCCCCTTGAGTTACAAGGTTTAGCTGAATTTATGAGAAAAAAAACCTCTGCAATTTTCTAGAGGATATTATGACCCAGAAAATGTTGAATTATGGATTAAGGGGAAGTGAAAAATATTTCAAGTTATGAATTATGCTGACAACCAAAAGGTGAATTGTGTTGTGTTTATGTTGATTGGAGAAGCTAAATGTTGGTGGGATAGTACTAGGAGATTACTTGAGGGAGGGAGAATAATTATTACCTAGGAAGTATTTAGAACAAAGTTTTTAGAAAAATATTTCCTAAATGATGTGAGGGGAGAAAAAGAAATAGAGTTTATGCAATTGAAACAAGGAGATATGACAAAAGAAGAATATGCTTCCAAGTTTGAAGAATTAGGAAAATAATACTTTACTTTCTTTTATCACCCAGAGGAGATGATGAAATGTATAAAGTTTGAAAATGGACTTAGGCTTGAATTGAGAAAAGTAGTTGGGGTACTAGAAATTTTTGATTTCCCTACTCTTATTCACAACTGTAGGTTTTTGGAAGATTTTGAAAATAGTCAAAACAATAAACCAAAATATTTTGGACCCCAAAAAAATAAAAATAGACGCAATGAGATAAAACCATATAATCACCCCCAATGGAGGTCTCAACCCAACCAATCTTCTTTAGGAAATTCTAGTGGACTTGTGAATAATCATATTGAAGAAACAATTGGAAAAGTTACTTGAAAAGTAGTTCAATTGTCCTAGTGTATCACCTTAGGAAGCTCAAGTTTTGTTAGTTAAGAAGAAATATGGAAGTTTTAGGTTATGTGGGAACAACTGTCAATTAAATAAATTTACCATAAAGAATAAATACCCTCTTCCTAGAATAGATGACTTGATGGACCAATTGAGAGGAGCCTCTGTGTTTTCTAAAATAGATTTGAGGCCATGATATCATCAAATTTGAGTAAAAGTAGAAGATATACAAAAAATTGCATTTAGAACTAGGTATGGTCATTATGACTATCAAGTGGTGCCTTTTGGTGTGACCAATGCTCCTACAATATTTATAGATTATCTGAATAAGATTTTCCATCCACTTTAAGATAATTTTGTAGTTATTTTTATAGATGCCATCCTTATTTATTCTAAAACTCTTGAGGAGCATGAGGAACACCTTCGAATTGTCTTACAGATCTTGAAAGACAAGCAATTATATGCTAAATTGTCTAAATACGAATTCTGGTTAGAGGAAGTGAAATTCTTAGGACATGTGATTTCCAAAGAAGTAGTATTAGTGGATACAACCAAAGTAGAAGCAATTTTACAATGGGAACCGCCAAAAATAGTGACTGAGATTCATAGTTTCCTTGGTTTTGTAGAATTTTCTAAAATAGTTGTCCTTTTTAACTGAACTCACCAAAAAGGCTCAAGTTTTTGTATGGATAGAAAAATGTGAGAATAGTTTTCAAGAACTCAAGAAAAGATTAACTACTTCTCCTGTTTTAGCATTACTTGATCCTACTAGACATTTTGTGATATTTTTCATGCTACCGAAATGGGATTAGGATGTGTTCTTATGCAAGATAGAAGGGTAGTGGTGACATATGCTTCTAGGCAACTTAGAACACATGAGAAAAATTACCCAACCCATGATCTAAAACTAGTTGCCATTGTTTTTTAACTTAAAATATGGCGACATTATGTCTATGGTGGTAAGTTCGAAATAAGAGTCTTAAATACTTGATTCATCAAAATGAGTTAAATATGAGACAAAGGAGATGGATGAAATTTTTGAAATATTATGATTTTGAATTACATTATCATCCAGGGAAGGAAAATGTAGTGGTAGACACTTTAAGTAGAGAATATTTACATGTCTCATCACTGATGGTCTAAGAAATGAGGTTGTTAGAAAAATTTAGAGACTTTAATTTGTCAATCACATTAAGCCATGATAAAATGCAATTAAACTCCATTCAAATCACTATCAACTTATAGAAGCAAATCCATGAGGCACAAGTGATGAATTCATTCAAAAGAAGAAGAAGTTGATAGGATAAAAGAATGGAGAAAACTTTGGCATAGATAGTACAGGAATTTTGAGATTTAATCAAAGAATGTGTGTGCCTAATAATATGGAGATTAAAAAGATGATTTTAGAAGAAGCACATAAGGACAAATTAAGCACACATTTAGGCATAACAAAGATGTGTCAAGATCTTAAGAAAATGTTTTGGTGGTCCAAAATGATAAAGGAAGTGACACAATATGTAGCAATATGTCTAGTTTGTCAAAAACGTAAGATAGAACAAAAAAATCAGCAGAAACATTACAATCTTTAGTTATACTTGAATGGAAATGGAATAGAATATCAATGGATTTTTTAGTTGGCTTAACACGAACAATTCAAAAATTTGATTCCATATGGGTTATCGTGGATAGGTTAATGAAGTCTGCTCATTTTTTAATCATTAACATTAGGTATTCAATGGAGAAATTAATTGATATGTGCTTAATGGATAACTTATGTTTGTTTTCCTTCTTTCAACATCTTTTTTAATATAATCTGGGAAACAAACAATTATGTTTGATTTGTTGTTAACGTTATATTTACATAATTTGTTTGAGAAGTTTACTTTAGCATATACAATTTTTAACGTTGGAGAACCAAGATGAAATCATTCTATATCAAGCATTTTGAGATATCAAGATAAAGTTTAAAAGCTTCAAAAGAAGACTCACATGATCATAGAATATTTGAGAAGGAATGCTCTAAAGATTGCATTGAAGATTCAATTAGAACGTGGTCAAAAATATCCAAATAAGATTGAATAATATATATATATATATATATATATATATATATATATATATATATATATATATATATCATCAAAAAAAATTCTTGATAACCAATTTTAATGACAAAAAATAATTAATCATTATAGTGACTAATTTAGATACAAATTTATTAACTAAAAATTATTAGTAACTTAAATTCAGTAAAATTATTTTGAATAAAAAAATTAATGTTGTAAATTAAACTTAAATTACAATAAAAATAATTTAAAAATGTGATAACTAGAAAGAAATGTTGAATTAAAATACGCAATTTATTGATTTTACCTCTAATCCTTGTGAAAGAAAAAAAAAGGAAGTATTATGAGGAAATTGGAAACAAAGAAAAAGTTGTACACACTTTATAAAAGGCCAAAAGGTTGAACAGGAGTTCGAATATGGTATTAAACCCAGGTATACGAGTAAAAAGTTAGGTTATACCAAATTAATGGTTGGTCTGTACATATTTGTATTGGTCTACAAAGTAATTGATGTAAATAAAAATAGATTCAATTTACATTTTATCATTCAATTATTATATCATTTACAAATTTATCATTAAACGTTTTCCAATTTTTGTGTATAATTTATCAATTTGTAAAAAGAAGTAAAATAGAAAACAGAACAGTGCCATTTTATTATCAATTTTTCCAAAATCAAAAGTTTTGACTTCGTTTTTTTCTCATGATACGTGATCATTCCACAAGAAATTTAACATGCTCGTTAATATTGTGTACAGATTCAATGATAAGAAGAGCGAAAAAATACTTAAAAAAACACAATTCTCAAAATCTTTAAAATAGAGTTATTTTTTTTAATTATAGAGAAAAATTAAAACAAGCTAAAGAAATTGATTCACGACATGTAAACTATATACATATATTAAATATACTAATTTACAAATTCACAAATCAAATTTGTTTAACGCTTTAGAGTGTATGTTTCGTCATGATTTTGTCCTTAAAAGGCATCTCATAAGAGAAGAGGGAGGGGTATTTAAACTGCCTTAAACCTCGACTTCTAAGCTATATGAGACTATTGGGGGTTTCGTCACGATTTTGTCCTTAAAAGACGTCTCAAAAGGGAAGAGGGAAGGGGTATTTAAACTGCCTTAAACCTCGACTTGAGACTATTGGGTGCAGTAGGAACATAAGCTCCCCGGACCGACGGAGCATGTCCAATGGAGGGCTTAAGGAACCGATGGTTCGTTGTAGAACTTTATTATTGGTCCCATGGTGATTGTCAATGTTCCGATCCCAAGTCTTTCGAGTGACATCATTAAGGTCAATCACCATGCATCTGCGGTATTATCCACTTTGAAACATGGAGCTTCGTCACAGTTTTATCTTTAAAAGACGCCTCGGTAGGTGGAGGGAGAAAGGAGTATTCAAACCACCTTAGGTCTTAACTCTTAAGCGATGTGAGACTATTGGGTGTGGAAGAACAAAGTGATATAAAGTAAAACGTCCAAAATTTAGTTCTACACAATTATTAATATAGTGGAAAATGACCAAAACAACGCTTATCTAAATGATTGAAAAAGGTTTAAGTTTGCTTAGAGAAAGAAAAAATTGGAAACTTTAAAATAAAGTAGATAATTTTTGTCTTAAAAATTCAATTTTACCTTCGTACATATGCATATCATACAATCGTTTGGATTTTCAAATGATATTTGTCAACATATAAATATGTATAAAATATATATATATATATATATATATATATATATATATATATATATATATATATTATGGTATAAATGTATGACTAATATAAATCATAATTTGATGACATGGTGTCGCAACCAAGGTCATGACGGGACAACAAAAATTATTTTAAAATACAGAGGAGTTGCCATCATAGTTTATTAAAGAAAATTATAGAAAAACTTTAAAGATTTTAGTCTTTGAAACCAAGTGTAGGTTTGGGAGTCGATTACGTGTGGGGAAGGTATTAGCACCCCCACAACATCCATCCAAAGACGATTCCTTTTAATTAAGTGTGCAAAATTAATACAATTTTTAAAATATTTAGTTTTCCACAAAAATCAAACAAACAAACAAATATAAAATATTAAAGAAAATATTATAACATTTTTAGTTGGGCCCGACAAGGATTGACCTTGCTCCTACGTATTCGCAATGGAGAATCCGGGTTACATAATTCTTTAAAAAACTATTTGGAAAAAGATCTTAAAAACATTTTCAATTTTTGGGAGGTGAACCCGAAAGGGACTTGGCCTCGCTCCTAAATGAAAAAAAAATATTGTAAAAAGATGTGATATTTGGAAGGTCAACCCGGCATGGATGACCTTGCTCCTACGTATCTCCGATCAGAATGGAGAATCAAGGATCATTTAGTTCTAGAAAAAAATTGTTTGAAAAATATGTAAGGGTTTGTAAACTTGAATTGTTTTAGAAAGGTTTTGTATATTGAAAAAAGTAATTATCAAGCAAGTTTGAGACTCAATATGGTAATTATGCTATAAAAATAAAATTATCAAGCAAATCTAGGATTCGACATGATAATTAAAAAGTATATATAAAAAAATATTATCAAGCGAGTCAAGACTCAACAAAGGATGATTATCAAACGAGTCTAGGACTCGACATGATAATTAAAATTGTGAAAAATAATGATTATCAATCAAGTTCAGGACTCAACATGATAATCAAAGTTATGAAAAATAATGTATATCAAACGAGTATGAGACTCGACATGATAATTAATGTTATGAAAAATAATGATTATCAAGCGAGTTTGAGACTCGACATGATAACTAATGGAAATGGTTGTGCTTGGATTCCTCGTCGTTGATGGTGTACACTATGTTTCGTCATACCTACTAGAGGGTTAACATGAGTTCTAGAATAGAATCTTGGAGGATAAGAAAAGGTTCACTCTTTGCTTTGAGAGGGGAAACTTTCATTCGTGGTCCTCATATTTTTTAAGATCTTCAAAATTTGATTCACTTGGTCCTTCAATTGGTTGATATCAGCTTTCATTGCTTCTTGATCCTTTTTGCAATCTTCCATGATCTTTTGGTTAGCACGAGTCTTGCAAGGGTGTCGTGGTGATTTTGCAATTATTTTTGGTTTTTATTTTTATCTTAGAATATTAAGAGCAAAAAAATTAATGCAAAGTGACATGAAAATGCAAGATGTTATGAACTTGAAAAATTGCCTATATGCATGTGTACAGTGGATAAATACCAGACATTATGTAAGAAAACATGAGAATGCAAGATACTATTATGAATAGGGATGGCAACAGGGCGGGGCGGGGACGTGTTTTGTTATTCTATACCCATCCCCGTAGAAAAAATTCATCCCCATCCCCATATCCAAATACAATGGGTATCAAACTTTTGTCCCATCCCCATCCTCACTGGGTAACGGGTATAATCTCGTACCCATACTTGTACCTGTTTTCGTATACTCCAATATTAATTTTAATTAATTTTTATAAAACAATAAAAAATTACGTAAAGGAAACATAATATTATCAAATATTCAATATTAGGAGGATGATTGTTTCTTCGATATCAAATACTTTGAAATAAATTATAATTGTTTACCTTTTAGATTAAAATACTATCACAATTGAAATCGCGACGGGATGACGAACCAAAAAATAAAATTTGTAAAAAGAGGTTTGGAGTCTCCACCATAGTTATTATAGGAAACTATGGAAAACCATAAAAAGGAGCAAGGTCTATGCAAATAGAGTTTGGGAGTGCGGGAGTTAATTACGCGTAGGAAAGGTGTTAGCACCCTACAACGCCCATCCGAAGACGGTGCCTTTAATTAAAATAAAAATTGATGTGGTCACCTTTAAATGTTTATTTTAAAAAAATTAAATAAATAAATAAATAAAAAATAAAATAAAATAAAATAAAAAATAAAAAATAAAATAAAATAAATAAATAAATAATGATGACAAAGAAAAATAATTTTCTTTTTTGGGCTCGACAATGATTACTCATTGCTCCTACGTATCTCCATTCATAATGGAGAATCAGGGTCACATAGTTCTTTATGAAAAACAATTGAAAAAAAAAATTTGTTCGAAGATGTTGATATCCTTTTTTAATATTTAAAAATTTTGTATATGAAAAACATGACTATTATATATCCACAATTTATGAAAACATTAGGAAAATAAATAAAAGATTAGGAAATAACGTTTAGGATTAAACATATTATTTTATTATGAAAAAGTTTTAAAACCCTTAACATAAAAAGTATGGCAAAACATATTCATACAATGTTAAAACATGATATCTCTCACTTATTCATGCAACAAGGTTCACAACCCAATGCAATCAACAAACATTAATTATAAAACCAATGAACCCAAAAATGCATGACAATAATGTTTTTTCCATATAAAAAAGAAATAGTGAAAACATCAAATTCAACCAAGATCATAACCACATATCGAGAAAGACTGCATAACACAACAAAAATTAATTTTTGTGAACCTGAATGGGAGATCGGACTTACAATAGTTGCATTGGAACACCAAGAAGCACGTGGGGGTGGCGATCGAAGGTGAATGGGTCTTTTATATGCAAGGGTTAACATAAAATGTGTGCTTAGGGTGAGAGAGGTCTTCAGAATTCCAAGAGAACAATTTTTTTTTCTGAAAGGTTTATATACACAACATTATAAATCTAATGTAATCTCGTAATAAAGTCAGTCTTGATTATAAAGAAATTTAAAAGGTAAGAACTAGTCTTAATATTATCACATTATGCGAATCAAATCACAGAAAAAATCAGAGCACAAAATCAAACGTGATCAACAAAATTGATTTTAATTAGTAGAAGAGATATTGTTTTGAATCATATTATTACTTTCTTTATCTGGAAAAAGAGGTGTCATAAAATCAGAGCACAAAAACAGAGTAAATGATTCTAAATATTAAATCATATTTTGTTTCTAATTATTAGACTAACTTCTTAATCTGGAGCAGAAACGACAAAGCATAGAGTGGGGGTGCGAAAATTAAATTTTGGATTGCCATTAGTTGTAAGAAAAATCGGTGCGGGTGTACAAAATATTTTGGGCTAAAATAGAAACAAAGCCTCAAAAGAAAATATATAAAACATTAAAATAGTCTCTCTTTTTTTCTTTTTATTTATTTATTTATTATTATTATTATCCTATTATCATTATTTAGACAAAGAAAAAACCAAAGAAAAAACTTATTTACTTTTTTTTATTTTTTTTTTATTTTCTTAAAAAAAATTATTATTATTGATTCTATTATTTATTTAGCCGGACGGAATTGGGTGTTGACAAATACCAAATAAAATTTTATGAGAACTAAAACATTTATTAAATTTGCAAACATCAATGAAACTTAGTTGATAAAATTTAAAAATATTTTTAAAAAATATAAAAGAAAAACAAATATTCAAATTAAAATATATTTTAAATATTTGTTTACTTCAATTTTTTAAATTCTAAAACAAAAAAAGGAGTTGACACGTGACATGTACTATTCAAAAATGTTAACTATTTAAACACCGTTAATCAAAAGAATCAAATTAACCAAAATTTGACGAAAATAAGGACTTAATTGAACACAAAACGAAAATGAGGACCAAATTGAATAAAAACAACAAAAATAGGACCAAATGTATATTTAAGCCTAAAAGTTATAATACATCACTTGATCAAAATGACACAAAGAATAAATAATAAACATAATAATAAAATTTTGACTAAGATCTTGTATCTTTTGAACTCCAATATATGTTGGATGGTGATAAAAAAATATTTACGACAATTACATTAAATTTTTATTGTAGTAAATAAAAGTTATTTATACAATTATAGTGAAAAAATTACAGTATGATTTATGATGAGTTAGAAAACAAAAAATAATAGGTAAAATATATCGAAATAGTATTCTACATTATGAAAATAAACAACAAATAAAAATATAAAAAAAGTTAACAAATGTGTTCCTTAAAAATAATTTGAGAGACTATTGAAAGAAATCGCACACAAAAAAAACAAATGTATAATTAAGGGTATGATAAGATGAAAAATATCTTAGAGATATAAGAAAACTTTTTAAATATTAACATATATACTCAATGGTTGAGAAATAACGAAAATTGTTTTAGCGAAACAAAAGAGTTCTTCAAATGAAACAAAAATGAAGTATAATAAGTAAATAATTTTTTTATATTACTAGTAAATGAAAGGTTTATGCTATTAAACAATTAAATTGAGAGTATTAAACATTCTCATTTTAAAGGAAAATATATAATAAATAAGAATATTAAAAAATAATAGAAATATTCAAATGTGAGACATAAATTTTTTTAATTGACATACATCATTTTAACATAATTACATCAATGTTATAATAAGATGAAAAATATATTGGAGATGTGAATACATTTCATGACAAACCAAATAATTAGAAGAAATAAAAAATAGAAAGTATATATATATATATATATATATATATATATATATATATAT
>Ga0209589_1006473_pt1 | contig 19360 bp, 7 predicted proteins | sample CowpeawhiteBW_FD_187525 | JGI IMG/M metagenome (GOLD analysis project Ga0209589, IMG submission 187525) | Root nodule microbial communities of legume samples collected from California USA - Cow pea white BW (SPAdes) (version 2) | ecosystem: Host-associated > Plants > Roots > Nodule | place: USA... | reverse complement strand
AAATATAGAACATATATATATATATATATATATATATATATATATATATATATATATATATATATATATTATTTTCACACAACAAACATTTCTATTTTAAATATATAGCAAATTGATATTTAAAGTTGATGTCATTATAAATGTTAAATATAATACAATAATTTAGGAACTTTTGAAACTTATAAGATTTGAAATCAGAACATATTATTAAAATTAATATTTACGAATAATTTTTAGTTATCACAATATAAAATTCTATTTTTTTAAAGCACCTTCAAGACCCCAACCACATGACACAAATTCAATACTTCTCTTGGGTTCACCACAGATCATTCAATCTTATTTCAAATGAAAGTGGATCATCAATTGTGGTAATTAATCAATTTAGGTAGCAAATTATTTCAGCTGGTACTGAAGAACTCAAGGCCCAGTAACTCTGACTTCGTAAGCCCATAGGCAATATATCTTCCTTCAAACCTGTTTTTATTTTCCAAATACTCCATGTTATTGATAACTATAAAACTTTCCACTTTTGTTATTCTCAATAATGATATTGTACTCCTAAATATATTTTATCAGACCATTTTAATTGACTTTCTCCTCGTAGACTTTTAGAAAAAACTCTCCACCAAACTAAATTGTTATTTAGATTTGTTCCTTTTAAAAGATTTTTTCACCAAATCAAAGTATTATAATGTACTCTCATTCATAAGGGAAAAAGAGGCTATGTCCCAAGCCTTTACAGTAAATGAATAACAAATTGATATCTCGATAAATAAATCCTTATCGAAATATTTAGAGTGAGAGATTACCATATAAGTGAATTATGTTTTTAGTACCTTAATTTTAACTCAAAATTGGATTCGTTCCTTCTGAAATTTCGATACATTTTGGTTTCTAAATTTTAAAAATAAATAAATATAGTCTTTTTAACCAAACTACGTTAATTTTTTTGGAAGTGTCGAATGCATTTCATGTTAGTGTTGAAGTTATTTACACTGTTTGACACATTTCGGTTTAATATTTGATGAGAAATGCATTCTATACCTTAGAAAAAAGTTAAAGTAATTGAGTTAAAATATTATATTAATTCATTTTTAAAGTTTAGAAATAAAAATATATCAAAGTTTCAAATAAAAACAAATTTCAATTTTTAGTCAAAGTTCAGGAATTAAAGACATACTTAACCTTATTATATTAAGTCATTTGACCAAAGAATCATAAAAAAAAATGTAGAACATTATAAATTTTTTATTTTTTATTTTTTTTATAGTTAATAAATGTGTTTTTTATCTTCGTTTTGATTATCGATTGCTTGCTTCTTCTTTTTTTTTTTAGGTTTTTTATCTCATTCCAGGAGTTTTTTTCTTATAAGGCTTTCATGAAGGCATAAAACTACATGAAATGTAAATATTAAATGAGATAAAATAGTGTCAATTTGACTAGAGATTCCAATTTAGTAAATTCTATGTCCATATTAATATGAATGGGACTTCGATTATACACAAAATTTAAAAAATGTTGTTCTCAATAAATAATGATTTATTGATTTAATCAATGTAGTCGTAAAAAAAAAAAATTTTTTTAGAGGTGACTTTATTACTTTACATTGATGTTGGAACTATATTATGAGTTATTCCGAAAATTTGTTATTTCCCACTTGATGGAAGGTATTGATTAGAAATGGATCGATAACCAGGATCGGGTCAATAATCACATAGCCACTATTCATAGTCCTTTATACTATTTGATTATATAGAAAATGAATGTATAACTCTAATGATAATCTTGTTTTTTCATGACAACCACCTATCAATACAATGAATATTTTGTAATAATAATAATAATAATAATAATATTTAAAGTAAATTAGAAATGCACATTATATTGGTTGCTTGACTCCTATGAGGTAGAAGACCAAAATACCGGGACAAATATAGAATGAAATCGGTTTGCATTGCTGATTTGTAAATTATCATTATTATAATAAACTCACAGCCGCCTTAAATTGACCCAAATTTGGAGTGGACGCTTTTAGTTGGTTGCTCGTGGTTTGCACCAACCATCACATTTGACGGATAATAATGATGAAATAAAATAATGTTCTGCAAACACCATCCTTGTCATACTTTATATTTCCACCTACGATATCAAATTATTTTATTTAGAATGCATTTTCCAATTTCGTCCTTAAAGACCTGAGAGGTGCTTTTAATTTGATTTTTTAAGAATATTTTTTTTGTCAATATATAAAAGGTTATATTATTAATGATCAGTATGAATTTTAATATGTTAACTTTTTGTGTTATTTGAAGGACTGAAATGGGAGTAAAATAAAGACTCTAGATGACTGGAATCTTTTCCTTTGAATAAAGAGAATTGAAACCTAAATAATACTAAAAACAGAATTCAAACATAAAAATAAAAGAGCAATTCCATCTTAAAATAGAATTATAACGGAAACAGAGATTTTTATAACTATCTCAACCAACAATGAAACCTAGATAATATTGCGTAAGAAACAGTAGCAATGAAGCATAAACAAAACTTCATTGTTATGTCATTCATCCTTTCCTTCAAAATAAGCAGCAGTGGCAAGAATCCAAAAACAAGAAGAATAAGAAAATTAAAAGACGAAATATAATTAAAGAGGTAGGAGTTTATTTTGATGAGCCCGAAGCATCTCTGCAACTTGGCTCATGGATGGTCTTTCATTCATATCATCTTGCACGCACTGCAAAGCCACTTCAACCAAAACCTCTACTTCTGAAACGTTGTAGTTTCCTTCTAAGCTGGGATCAATTATCTCCTCCATCCGAAACCCAAAAGTGGGTGCAAGCTTTATCTTCTCCCTTATCCACGTCACAAGCCGATGCTTCTCTATATTCCCACTGTTCTCAAGACTGTGAATTGCCATAGGACTTCTTCCACTCACCATTTCCAACACCACTATCCCATAGCTATAAACATCCACCTTCGAAGTGATACGGAGATTGTAAGCCCATTCCAGAGCCATGTACCCTCTAGTCCCTCTTATTCCTGAAAAACTACAATTTCTACGCTCGTCTCTGTTTAAAAGTTTTGACAACCCAAAATCTGCTACTTTTGGTTGGAACTCTGAGTTAAGGAGAATGTTTTGAGGCTTTACGTCGCAATGCAAAATCCACTCCAAACACTCTTCGTGTAAGTAAGCCAAACCTCTTGCTGTGCCCACAGCAACGTTGAACCTTTTCTTCCAATCAAGTGCGTTGCCAAATAGATTGTCCGCTAAGGATCCATATTCCATGTACTCATACACTAAAAGCCTGTGCTTCCCTTCAACGCAGTAACCCCACATGTCAATCAAATTCATGTGGTTCAGCATCCCAATTGTTCTTATTTCAGCCAAAAATTCAGCTTCTCGCTGAGTAGCTTCGTTTAAGCGTTTAATAGCCGCAACACGGTTATCATATAATGTCCCTTTGTAAACAACCCCTCCCGCTCCTCGCCCAACCTCCTCTTTGAACCCTCTTGTTGCGGATTTTAGCTCTGCGTACGTGAACCTCTGAAACCTTGTGGCAGACAGAAGGTGTTGTTGTTCATCCAGCGGGTCAGGGTTCTTGCTTGTTCTGAACAAGAAGAACCACACGAGGAAAATGGTGGAAAACTCAAACACCCCGACCCCGAAAGCGAACCAAACCAAGAAACTCAACGTGGAGTTTTTTTCTGGCGGCTGATAAAACCTGTTCAACTTTTGAGACAAACCGACGGAGCAATTCATCCTGGAATGTTTTAGAATCTTTGTGGACGAGCGCAAAATCGAATTTGGCAACTTTATATAGGTATCTACAATTATATGAGGACTATCCCTTCCATTGAATGCCACCTTTTTCACATAACAACGAAATGTTCCAAATTCGTTAAACTTTAATTGAACAGCTACACATTCATCACAAAGCGCCAGACATAGATTCTGGCATTCCTTTAAGCTCGAAACGATTCCATAGGACATATCATAGCCGTACAGGTCCATGTTTGGAAGACGGAGAAAACCCAAAGACTGACGACTGTTGCAAGAAAAATCAGAAGGAGAAAACTCGGGCTCACAGCCCTGAGTCCAGTCATTAGGATCCTTAACCTTATACCCTTTCAAGCAATAGCAAGTCCTCCCAATAACAGGATCATGATTGCAGATGCTGTTCTGTCCACAAATTCCATGAATGGAGCACGGTTGGGAAACAACTTGCCACGTCACCTCCCAGATCTTACGCTCCTCGTTGAAGCTATACAAACGCACATTACCATCAGAATCCATCTTGAGTCTCCTGTACAGTTTTTTGGGATAATCGGTGGAGCGGAATTCAAACCCATCAGAGGAAGTGAAGAGTCCAAAGGAATCTAACAAAGCGGTTTTGGTGAAATTGTAGTTGGTTCTGCCTATGTCAGTTGGAACAGTTGGAAGCTGCCACGGTGCTGGCCAGTACACGCTGGAAAACGTGTGACCTTTGTAGAGTAAGCGAAGAAAGGACTCGTCGTCGAAGTAAAGTTTGTAGAATCCGGAGGAATGGTTCGTTGCACTTCTCGGAGAAACGAGAGCGACTCGCTCTGTGAGTGGCTGCGTTGGAAGAAGGGTATCCGTTGGGGAATCGAAGTTTTGCCAAATGGTTGTGCCTTCGGAAGTGAGGAGAAGAAGGTTTCCATTGTTTCTTAGCTTTAGGTGAAGTTGGAAGGAGGAAAGAGTGGCGGTTTCCCAGATAATGGTTCCTCCAGCATCCGTCAAAACGAGGTTGCCGCTTTTCCGGAGTGAGAGGAAGGAGCCTTTGCCGTTGACGGGTTGGTCACGTTTGGCCATCCATAAAACGGTGGGTTGTTTGGAGCGCGTGAAGCAAACGGAGAAGCAGAAGGCGTTTTGACCAACTCGGAAGAAACCGGCGGAAAAATCGCCATTGGATGAAAGGAGGATGTCACTTTGTTTCTCTACCGAAAGTGAGGAACCTTCTGGAAGTGTGTCTCTGGCTACAGATGAAGTGGAGATGAAGAGAAGAAGGAGAAAGAGGTGGTTTCGCATTCCTCTGCAGAGCATAAAGTGCAAGAATTAATGGATGATCATACGCCGATCAATCCCACGTATACTTTTAGAATTCACCAAATCAAAGTATTACTATATAAATATTTAGATTTGTTCCCATTCGATAAATGTTCTTCCATTTTCCTTATAAGAGATTCATAAAAGGCCCTATATTTTTTACACTCAAACTTTCATGTTTAATATCTCAATTATACAATGTATTTTCTTTATATGTTCATTGTCACTCCTAAGAATCTATTTTGAATTTCCTGCGGCAAAGAATTTTTCTATAGGATAATTAATGACATAAAATTTGAACAATCATGGTTCCTTATAGAGAGAAAAACTAAATATAAGGTGATTTATATATTTTACCATCTTATCAAATTTATCTAGATTTTATAAATATTGAGTTTTTTTTTTCAAGTTTGTTTCCACCTGTACACTTTTTTAGAAACAATTTTATTTTTACATTTGATTCAATATTAAATTTGTATAACTTCTAGCATAGTGGCGGATCTATATATAATTAAGTATGGTCAAACGTTCTCCCTCATTTTTGTTAAAATATTTTTTAAATATTTGAAAAAAAAAATTATCTCCTCAAATAATTTATTTATTTTCTTAATTCTGCTCCTCTTACTCTTTAAAAAATTTATACTTATTATTTAATTACATGATGATAATTATTATTAATTTATATTATTTGAAAATCAAATCATTTCCACTGACTCGGGTCTTAGGTCTATTACTATTTCTACATAGATTTCGAATCTTAATTATACTATTTTCAGAGAACGACCTTTAAATTCAATTATCATTTACTAAAATTAAACTTCACCAAACTTACTCATTGAAATTAAAGGTAGGTTCCATTTGACAAGTTGCTATAGGCATGGAGCCTATCTCTATTAGATTTGTTAGATTACTTGAAAAATATAATGTTTATACCAAATTAAATACATATACTCGATTGAAGTAGTGCCTAATTTGTATTTTAAGTAAGTTTCTACTTTTATTTTTAGTGGGAAAATAGTGTTAAAGAAGAAATATTATTGAAGACGATCAATTGTTTTTTTCTTATATAAAAAACAACTATTAATAAAATGGATGAATATTTCATAATAATAATAATAATAATAATATTCAAGGGACAAATAAAAAACGAAATAGATTTTCATTGCTGATTTGTAAATTATTATTATTATTATTATTATTATTATTATAATAACTGTTTCGGTCTTGAATTTCATGGAGATGAAAACCAAAAACAAATTATCTTTCTGGTTCTTAGTAGATATGCATTTTTCATTTTTTAAAATTCAGTAATTTTGGTTCCAAAAAAGTCTATCTATCTCTTTTCTCTTCTCCTTTATATCGTATTTTATAAACAGTATTTTTAATTTTACAAAGAAGTCACCATCGACTTCACTTATTAATGTTACATATTTAAATTTTATACGTCTCTTTTTTATTTTAACGTATGGAAGTCTAGTATGAACATACGACTTCCTTTTCTCGGTCTTTATCCTTTTCAAATTTTCAAATAATTTAATCATCAAAATTATATTTATACAATTTAGTCATTAAAACAATGATAGATATACATTTTAAATTTTAATATATTAATCAAATTATAGAAAATATCTTAAAATACAAATGTATTTATAATTTGTTTAATTAATATTCATATATATATATATATATATATATATATATATATTATATATATATATATATATATATATATATATATATATTATATATATATATATATATATATATATATATATATATATAATTTAATAATAAAATTATTAGAAAAACATAAATCATTTTTTAAAAAAGTAAAAGAACTTAAAACATTTTTTAAATTTATTAATCAAATTATTAAAAAATCTTAAAATAAAAAATATACAATTGTATAAAAATCAAGAAAACGTAAAAAATATTAAAAAAAATTCAATAATCATATTATTAGGAAATATTTTTAATATAGAAAGATAAATTTGAATAAAAAAATCAAAATAAGAAAAATTTAGAAAATAAAACAAAATAAATCGTATATTAAATTCATGACTTCATGAAAATAAGAGAAGCATATAAAATTATAAATATATATATATATATATATATATATATATATATATATATATATATATATATATATATATATATATATCAGTGAAGTTATAAATAAGGTTTACGACTTCTTTTAAAATTAAAAGTCGTGTTTGTAAAAGACTACTTCATACTTTTAATATTTTAAAGTGATACTTACAGTATTAAACTTTACTTATTTACATAAAATTTTCAAAATATACCTATATATGTAATTTTAGTAAAAAAGTTACATTATTTTGTAAAAAAAATTGCCAAAGTTGTCCAAATTGACCCAAATTGGTTGGTGGATGTTTAGTTCAGTGGTCTTGGTTTCCGTGAGCTATCTCACTGTTTTTGACTTTGAAACTAGGAAATGACGCTTAATAATGAGAACCCAACTTTGACCTATATAAGTGGAACTCGGATTTGTGATCAAGTATCGGAGTAATGTTTAACATAGATAATATTTTAATCCAATTTTTTTATTCAATTTTAATCCATCATTCTTATTATATTTATAGATAATTTATTTTAATTTTTTTTAATAATATGATATAATATTTTAGAGATAATTGAAATGATGATTTAAAATATTATTGTCCTATTTATATAATGATATTTTAACTTATTTTTGTGATTCATTTTTAATTAATTTACTCTTATTACTTTTAAATTATTTATTTTAATTATTTTAATGATATGTCATGATAATTTAAGAATGATTGAAATGATAAATTAAAAATAGATAGAAAAAATAAATTAAAATAATATTTTCCCGTAACATATCAGTGGGAACCTTTAAAATATTTTTGAAAATTTGTCATTATTAAGATGGTAAGTATAAAAGAAAGTAAAATAACTATGTAAGAAAATCAAGATTAAAGAAGATAGTAGAGTGAAATATTTTCCCTCTGTTGCAACTGTGAACGAAGTTTCTAATAAGGAAAATAATGTTTTTGACAAAATTTTTTTTGACAAAATTGACAAAATTACAATAAATAGAATTAAAATAGATTATTATTTTATTTTTTAACCAAAATAAAATAATAAAATAATACTTTTTTACTTAAATTGGTAATTTGTTAAAAATTTTGTTAAAAAAACTTTGTTAACCAATCACTTCCCATGAGTTATGATAGTTTAACAAAGTTTTTAACAAAGTTTTTGACAAAGTTTTCTATTTAGGTAAAAAGAATTATTTTATTATTTTCTTTTAATTAAAAAATAAAAATTTAATCTGTTTTAATTCTATTTTTAGAAACTTTGTTAAATTTGTCAAAGTGGTAATTTCCCTACAGATTTACGGCAAGAGTTTTTCTATTGTTTGCTGTTTTCAACTTTATCTGTAATCTTTATTCATAATCTCACTATTTTCTCCATATTAACAATCCTTTGTTCAAGAAATAATTAATTATCCTTATTCTTCGTACAGTTTTCTATAAAGAAGCAAACTTAAAGAGCTATTCTAATTCAAACATAAAACTCTCTTACAAGTTCAAAACAGAATAAAAACATAAAACTTAAAGAGCTATTCCATCATAAAAGAGAATTATAACGAAATAGAGATTTTTTATAACTATCTCAACCAAAAAATAAACCTAAATAATATTGCGTAAGAAACAGTAGTAATGCAGCACAAAAAAAACTTCATTGTTTTGTCATTCCTCCTTTCCTCCAAAAGAAGAAGCAGCGGCAACTATCCAAAAACAAGAAGATGACAAATATAACTAACGAGGGAGGAGTTTATTTTGATGAGCCTGAAGCATCTCTGTAACTTGACTCATGGATGGTCTTTCATTCATGTCATCTTCCACGCACTGCAAAGCCACTTCAACCAAAACCTCTGCTTCGGAAACATCGAAGTTTCCTTCTAAGCTGGGATCAATTATCTCCAACATCCTAAACCCAAAAGTGGGTGCAAGCTTTATCTTCTCCCTTATCCACGTCACCAGCCGATGCTTCTCTATATTCCCACTGTTCTCAAGACTGTGGATTGCCATAGGACTTCTTCCACTCACCATTTCCAACACCACAATCCCATAGCTATAAACATCCACCTTCGAAGTGATACGGAGATTGTAAACCCACTCCGGAGCCATGTACCCTCGAGTTCCTCTTATTCGTGAAAAACTAGAATTTACACGCTCGTCTCTGTTTAAAAGTTTTGACAATCCAAAATCTGCTACTTTTGGTTGGAACTCTGAGTCAAGGAGAATGTTTTGAGGCTTCACGTCGCAATGCAAAATCCACTCCAAACACTCTTCGTGTAAGTAAGCCAAACCTCTCGCTGTGCCCACAGCAACGTTGAACCGTTTCTTCCAATCAAGTGCGTTGCCAAATAGATTGTCTGCTAAGGATCCATGTTCCATGTACTCATACACTAAAAGCCTGTGCTTCCCTTCAACGCAATACCCCCACATGTCAATCAAATTCATGTGGTTCAGCATCCCAATTGTGCTTATTTCAGCCAAAAATTCAGCCTCCCCTTGAGTAGCTTCGTTTAAGCGTTTAATAGCCGCAACACGGTTATCATATAATGTCCCTTTATAAACAACCCCTCCTGCTCCTCGCCCCACCTCTTCTTTGAACCCTTTTGTCGCGGATCTTAGCTCTGCATAGGTGAACCTCTCAAACCCTGTGGCAGACAGAAGGTGTTTTTGTTGATCCAGCGTGTCAGGCTGTTTACTTGTTCTGAAAAAGAAGAACCACACTATGAAAATGGTGGAAAACTCAAACACCCCGACCCCGCAAGCGAACCAAACCAAGAAACTCAATGTGGAGTTTTTTTTTAGCGGCTGATAAACCCTGTTCAAATTTTGAGACAAACGAACGGAGCAATTCATCCGGGAATGCTTTGGAATCTTCGCGGACGAGCGCAAAATCGCATTTGGCAACTTTAGATACGTATCTTTATCGTAACTAGGACTAACCCTTCCATTGAATGCCACCTTTTTCAGGTAACAACCATGTTCTCCAAACTCATTAAACCTGAACTCAACAGCTACACATTTATCACAAAGTGCCAGACATCGATTTTGGCATTCCTTTAAGCTCGAAACGAATTCATAGGACATATCATAGCCATTCAGTTCCGTGCTTGGAAGATGGAGAAAACCCAAAGACTGACGACTGTTACAAGAAAAATCAGAAGGAGAAAACTCAGGCTCACAGCCCTGAGTCCAGTCATTAGGATCCTTAACCTTATACCCGTTCAAGCGATAGCAAGTCCTCCCAATAACAGGATCATGATTGCAGATGCTGTTCTGTCCACAAATTCCATGAATGGAGCACGGTTGGGAAACAACTTGCCACGTCACCTCCCAGATCTTACGCTCCTCGTTGAAGCTATACAAACGCAAATTACCATCAGAATCCATCTTGAGTCTCCTGTACAGTTTTTTGGGATAATCGGTGGAGCGGAATTCAAACCCATCAGAGGAAGTGAAGAGTCCAAAGGAATCTAACAAAGCGATTTTGGTTATATTGTAGTTGGTTCTGCCCGTGGGAAGCTGCCACGATGCTTGCCAGTACGCGCCGGGAAAAGTGTGACCTTTGTAGAGTAAGCGAAGAAAGGACTCGTCGTCGAAGTAAAGTTTGTAGAGTCCGGAGGAATGGTTCGTTGCACTTCTCGGAGAAACGAGGGCGCCTCGCTCCGTGAGTGGCTGCGTTGGAAGAAGGGTGTCGGTTGGGGAATCGAAGCTTTGCCAAATGGTTGTGCCTTCGGAAGTGAGGAGAAGAAGGTTTCCATTGTTTCTTAGCTTTAGGTGAAGTTGGAAGGAGGAAAGAGTGGCGGTTTCCCAGATAATGGTTCCTCCAGCATCAGTCAAAACGAGGTTGCCGTTTGTCCGGAGTGAGAGGAAGGAGCCTTTGCCGTTGACGGGTTGGTCACGGTTGGCCATCCATAAAACGGTGGGTTGTTTGGAGCGCGTGAAGCAAACGGAGAAGCAGAGGGCGTTTTGACCAACTCGGAAGAAACTGGCGGAAAAATCGCCATTGGATGAAAGGAGGATGTCGCTTTGTTTCTCTACCGAAAGTGAGGAACCTTCTGGAAGTGTGTCTCTGGCTGCAGATGAAGTGGAGATGAATAGAAGAAGGAGAAAGAGGTGGTTTCGCATTCCTCTACAGAGCATAAAGTGCAAGAATTAATGGATGTAGATACACCAATCAATCCGTTGTTCCAAACCTGATACCTGTTTATATACGTCTACCATTTTATTCTTTTTCCTTTTTTTTGTTGTTGAGTGTATCAAAATTAATGACTGCCATAAGATAGTATACAATTGTATTTATCTTTTAAGCTATTGTTATTATCATTTTATATTTAGCATTGAAACTTAAAGAAGATAAAGAATGGTAAGTATAAGATTTTTGCTGAGATTTTTATTATTTTTAATTTTAGCATCAAACACGAAAAGTTGATAAAAAAGGAATTTTGTATCCCTAATAAAAGGAAAATGGCACTATTTGAATCACATTGTTAACATTTCCATTCAAATAAAATCACTTTTAAAAAATGTACTAGTTATACATACATTATCTTTTAGTTTCATGGTTGAATAAAAATAAATTGGACACCATGTATAAAATTAGTAAATTTAGAGGTCATAAAATGCTTATTTAACAAATATATATATATATTAGAAAAGTTTTAGTGCCCTTTTTTCACGTCATATGCCCCCAATGCCATCTATTAACGAATTCAGCCCCACATTTTTTAAAAAATTTGAGTTCAAATTAATAAAAAATATATAATTAATTTTTAAAATAGTTTGTTAAATATAAAATTATAAAATTAAAATATATATCTAAAAGAAGTTTTTTAAATAATTTTAAAAAAAATAGAATAACGATTAAAAATAAATTATTATTAAAATAATAATTAAAGATAAAACTGAAAAAATAAAAGTGGACACAAAAATGATATCTCTTTATATATTATTATCAATTAAATTTTGTGTTAAATTTAGAAGTTTTAGTTTTCTATTTTGAAAATATCTCAATTTGATCTTTAAAGTTGATGTGGTTAGAAGATAGACAAGCAATAACAAACAAATCAACTAATGTTGTATTAAAAGGAGGCAGCAATGGTACCTTCTTCTACTATGAAGGCCCATTCAATCTTGGTTGTATTATGTAGAGTATCACAACACAAGGAAGTACACGAAGAAAATGTAGAGTTGTGGGAAGTAATTTTAAAAATTATGTCCGCTGATACTGAAGAACTTAAAAGCCCAATAACTCGGATGTGATAAGCCCATAGCCATCTTAAGAATGATTAATTATTAAACATTTAAGGTGTTGCAAATACGGTATTTTTACCAAACTGGTGCATCACCATACTTAGATAGGAGAATTCTACAACATTTTTTCTCATGAACTAATTATCACTTCTATTTCTTTATGAGACTTTCATTTAAGGACTTCATATCTTTCATACCTAGAAGATCATGTTTTATATCTCATCCAACTAATCTAGTGAATTTTCTTTAGATATTCTTTGTCACTCTTTAAAATCTGTTTAAATATATAGTAATTAAGTGGAGAGGAAATTTGGTATGCCATTAGTATAATTAATCAGATAAAATTTGTACAATCTTTAAAAAGAGAAAAAATAATAATTAATATAAGATGTTTTATATATTTTATCGTTTTATCAAATTTATCTAGATTTCATGAAATAATTAGTTTTATTCTCTCTTTTTAAGTTTGTTATCACTAGTATACTCTTACAAAAAAAAAAATTAATAGTGTTTTTAATAAATTTATATTGACTATTAATATATTTTTTATACATTAATAAGTGATTTATTCTTAAAAAACAAGTGAAAAGCACCTCAGTTCTTTAGGGACGAAATTGGAAAATCCATTATAAATAATTTCATATAAAAAATATATAAAAGAGTGTGAGCAAAGATTATTATCCGCCAAGTTTGTGTTCTCGTCATTATCGTTGAAATCTGAGTTCCAACTACAAAACAGAGTGTGATGGCTGGTGGAAACCACGAGCAAGCAACTAAAACCATCCACTTCAAAATTTAGGTCAATTTAAGGCGGCTGTTAGTTTATAATAAATAATTTGCAAACCTGTTTCATTTTTTATTTCTCTCTGTATTTTTGTCTTCTACTTTCGTCTACCTGTCCATAGGAGTCAAGCAACCAATATAATATGCATTTGTATTTACTTTGAATATCCATTTATTAATAGTTTATCTTTATAGAAAAAAATAATAATTAATCACCATCAGTAATATCTCATCTTTAACACTTTCTGTCACTCGAAGTAGAACTTAAAATACCAGATCAGTCATGTATTGCTAATTTTATTTGGTATAAACATTATATTTATCAAGTAATCTAATAAAGACATGGATAGTAACTTGGCAAATGGCACTTATTATAGCTTCAATCAGTGAGGTTGTGAAGTTTTTTTGTTTCGCATACGTTCTAAGCCAAGCATTCGTCCATCATTTGTTGTATTTTTCTTCTTGTTTTACCACAACTTGCTACTTTTTTGTCAAAGAGTTTTTGGTTTTTCTGGTGCCATGTCTGCCATTATTGTTACAGATAGGAGAAACTAAAATTGGATATAAAGAGAAAAAATACTATTAGAAAAAATTCTCATAATCGGTGGATATCTTAATAAAGGTGGGTATACTCTCTCCTTCAAACTTTATAGTCAGATCCACTTTTTTTTTTTTCGTTAATTAAGATTAGACTTAGTGTTTTTAGTAGTTATGTAAAATATAATTATTTTATATTCTTTATTTACACATAAGATGAAGATGTGTTAATTCTTTTGCTAGCACACCAAATCATTACAAATAGTAAAATAAAAGTTTAAGTATATTTTTTTAAGATATTTACGTTTATTTATCTAATTATGATTACTTATTTATGTTAATGGTGGCAAAAATCATGTTTGATTCAATTTAAGAGAAAAACATACAGATTATAAAAGTTAAAAATTGATTTAGTAAAAGAATCATCAAGATTAGATTATGTAAACTAAATTAACGCATTCAATAAATAAAGATATTATTTGTTGAATTTAATTCTCTTTAGACCGTTGTCAAAATACCTATTAATATTTAATCTCATATTTGAAATGTACACCTTATTAATAATTCTTTTTTAATCTAAAGTGGAAAGAAATATTTGGGATTGATATTACCAATTTAAATTTTTTTAACAAAATTAAAAATATTCCCTTCTTAAACCAGACCAAACACACAAATTCGTGTTTTCATACAGGTACATATCATAACTCAAAAAGACGATCAGTGCCTTCTTTGAGCCATGTCTTATATTATTATAATTATAAGACAAAAATAAATAAACAAAAAAGTCACCTCCATAAGCTAATGAGCTTAAAATAAAAAGGTTTGTGTCACAAAAATATTAACGTGTAAATTTTATCTCGATAAACTCATTCAAATTAAGGAAGCTATCTCCAAAAAATTATTTCTTTTGTATATTCTTTAAAATTATTAAAAAAACTTATTATAATAAATTAATGATATTTTAACCCACTTTTAATACACACTTTAATTATCTTTAAATTATCACATCTTATCATTAAAAAAATTAAAATAAATAATTAAATAATAATTAGAATAATGAATTAAAAATAAATAAAAAAATAGATGAAAAGGTCATTATCATTATTTTGGAAAAAGTCTTTTCTATATACACTGCTCCTTGCCCAAGCTATTTTCTCTGAACCCTTTTGTTGGGGCTTTTTGATCGGCGAATACGAACCTTGGAAGCTCCATGGCAGAAAGCAGGTATCGTTGTTGATCCAGCGTGCGACGGTGCTTGGTTGTTCTGAACAAGAGAAGCACACACAAGGAAAACAATGAAAACTCAAACGCAAGCGAATCAAACCAAGAAATTGACGGTGGAGTTTCTCACAGCAGGTTTCAACTGTTCACAAATACCAAGGCCTTCCAGTAACAGATCATAATTACACATGCCGTTAAGATCCATCTTCAACTAAGAGGAGAAGAATGAAGAGGGTGACGTCATGTCCATAATGCTTAGGGTTTTTTAATTATACTTTTGAGAATGGCTTAAATGCCCTTTTTCTGCACAGAAATATTTTACTTATATTTAGGTGGATACTCGTACACCGCCTTTTTTTTTACCATAGTATGGTAATTTTTTCAATGTTACATAAAGGGTATATTTGAATTTTTCTTAGCACATATTGTGCTTTGAGCATGATTTTAGAAACAAGAAAGGGTCCATAATTATGGAAATACAATCAAAGTACTGTTTTAAAATTGCTGAACCTTTAAATTTCAAATTCTAAATTCTAAATTATATACTGAAATATGATTTTGTTATTAGAATTATTTTTTCTTTCTCTTTTTCTCTTCCCCGTCTCTTCTTCTTTTTATTCATTACTTTATAATAAATATTTAGTTAGATAAAACCCACAAATTGGTGTTTATTCTACTGGTGGAATTATAAAATAAATTTTAAAAAATTAAACTATCAACTGATTTACCGAAGGATTTTTACAAAATTTAATCATCGAAGAATTTAAAAGAAATTGTAACTAATAAATTTATCAAAAAGATTTAATTATTTATGAATTTTCGTCATGGTCAAGACTTAAAGACGCCTATTTTACTGACAAAATGTGAAAAAATTATATATATATATATATATATATATATATATATATATATATATTATATCTCCATCAATCGAATTAAAACCAAGAGATATGTAATATCTCTAACATTTCATGAGATTTTTTTTACAAATTTTGCAAGAAAATTTTTTTTTGCCATTTTTTGTAAGAATTTTAATTGATAAGTAATTCTTTCATAGATAATTATTTTTTTTAAAATTATAAAATTCGTAATTATTTTCTGTGAAAAATATTTTATATAAAATATTTGAAAAAAAAAATTGTTAACAATTTTTTACAAATTATTTTCATAACAAAATTTGTAAATGGAAAATTATATAAAATACAGATGTTGGATTATAAAAGAAATATGAATGGTACACAATTTAAATTTTTTTTTTTTGTCTTATTGAAGTTGGATATGTTGACCATAAACCATTAACTAAACAATTTATCATGTCAAAATATTATTATGGAGTCGGGGGATTTGGCTATTTGCAGAGGTAGACGTGAATGATGGTTAACCCATGCAACACGGTGGGAAGATGAAGATGTCTCACACTTCAAAAATTGCCAAGACGCAACTATATTCAAACATGTGATGTGCCCACCTGTTTCACTCGTTTGCCACACCTTATACTTATAATATCATAACTTTAAAAATAAATTATAAAAATTAATACTCTAGAAAATATTATTACACCTCTTTTTAAATAATTAAATAAAATCCGTATTTATTCAACGATACTTTTTTTTTCCAAAATCTTGTTTTATATATATTTAAGTATGAGCAGTTGAATAAACATAATATTCTTTCTTCCTGGATTGGCGCATGCAGCTAGAATGTGATTATTCATATGACCAAACTTTCATTTAATTCCAAAACAAATGAGATGAGACCACAAATCTTGAGTTTACTGAGCATAATAAGTTAAAGCAAAGAAATATTCAAATTGTAAAAAACTCTCAATACTGAGACTTGAAGGATTTGCAGAACCGTCAGTGGCTTGAATGCCGGATAATTGAGCTTCATTTAGCTGTGATACAAAATGTGTCATCCAATGCAAAAACTTACTGCCAATACTAACTAACTGGATTAAACTTAACCTTCGACGAATTCTCATTTATTTTGTTTAACTAAACTTCTCAATTGACTTTAAAATTCCTGCATTGTAAATGTTCTAAAGTACGTTTTATACCAGATTCATTAGTAATTATATTGGGATCATTTATGATTGAGCCAAGTTGGTCCTATTTCAGAACAAGTCGAGTAAAATTCATTTTCAATCTAGTTGAGTTGGATGATACATATTAAGCTAAGTTAAGTTAGGTATTGGTTGATCCGAGTCAAATTAAGTGTATTTCTGGTTAAGTCGAGTTGGACCCGTGTCTAGTCAAATCGAGTCATAATAACATCGAACCAAATCATGTTAAGTTTACATTGAGTTAAGTAGAGTTGATCTCATGTCAAACCAAGTCATATACACGCGAGTTTTAAAAAACTAACGGGTATTTTTAAACGGGTATCCAACGAGTAATAAGTAATTTTTGTTTGTTGCAGATTGGGCCCAACCCGTTATCACCCTTAATGGTGATAGATAGTTGGAAGGCAAGGTCCAAATCTATACATTTCTTCTTTACAAATTGAAAAGACAAGTTAAAAAAAAGGTTAAAATATTTCATTAGTCATCGTTTTTGTACTAAAATCTCAATTTGGTTTTCATATTTTTATTAGTTTCAATTAGGTCTATATTTTTGTAAATAAGTTTCAATTAGGTCTATATTTTTGTAAATAAGTCTCAATTAGGTCATTTTCCGTTAATATGATACTCATAGTATTAAATGAATTTCAATTAGGTCCATATTTTTTATATGAATCTCAATTAGGTCCATATTTTTGTAAATGAGTCTCAATTAAGTTATTTCCGTTAATATGGTACTAACAACGTTAGGTATGTGTCACGTATCAATTCCTCGTTTAATTTGATTAAATTATTTAGATTTAAAATGGATCTACATTCGATCTTTAAAAATTCAATCCATGATCACCCATACTTATATCGAGTAATTGTCATATTTTAATAATAAGAAAATAATTTTGATATATGTTAATAAGAAAATTCTTAGTCAATATCAATTAAAAAATAATGTTAACAAAGAAATTATACTAATATCAATCGAGAAGTAATCGACATAAAAATAATATAATTTCAACTATATTAATTAAAAAATAAGTATTATTAACATCGATTGCACTTACATTAATAAAAAATAATCTTAGTGACAGAAAAAAGGAAATAAAAAACTGTCCATATTAAACTCTATTAGTTTCTAACAAGAATAGCCTTATTTTACGTTAGAAGAAAACAACTCTAATTGATGTAAAAAATAACTAACTCTATCTGAAGCTAACCAAAAATAATGTTCATTGACGTCAATAAAAAATTACTTTTAACTTAACTAGCCATTATTTTTATATTGATAAAAAAAATTCTTGAATAACACTAATTGAGAAATGACAATTATTTACATAAGAAAAAAATAACTCCAATCATATAAAAAAAAAACTCATAATTCACTATTGCTTGAAATAAAATGACTGAAAATGAATAAATACACAAACTAATCCATAGAAAACAAGTGTATTGAGTAATAGATTCCCCATATACTAAGCAAACAACATCTCAACTCAAATCAAGTAAAAAAGATAGTACAAAAATAAAAACCTTAAATGAGAGAAAGAAAAAAATGTTGAAAAAATATAATTTTTTACATTTTAGGTAATATGAAATTATATAACTTTAAATAAGTAAACTACTCTCGTATTTGTGTTTATTTTTTGGAAATTTAATTTCTTTTAAAATTTCACATCCAAATAACATCTTATTTCAAATTTTAAGAAATGAATAACCTTCTACGACCTCGTCCAAACACAATGCAAAAGTATCCTGGCCAGTGCACCCATTAATGTAAAGGGGGCTATTTGACATTGAGCAATGCCACACGGCCAAATGAAATATCCAATGTAACACACAAGCATGTTCTAATGTTGAGTAAAGAAGAAATATCAGACCATTTAAAACACAAATACATTATGTAACCTAAATAGTTTTATGAGAAGAATATAAAAGAAAAACTATCAGTGGATAACGTAGCATAAGAACAATATAGACAAACACAATGTCTTGTTTGTCATTCCATCGAGTCTGATTTGTGATTCGTTTCACAGTAAACATCTTTGAAGAAAATCTGGATGTAAATTGGCAAGAATTATAGGAGACAACACAGATAAAAAAAAACTTAAAAGAATTTAAATTTTAAACATAAAAGATACAAAAACCACAGCTATAAAAAAAATGAAGAACTCGAAATGCAGACATTTAAGCCAATGAAATAAACAGAACAGACTGGACATTTTCAACACTACTTTCCACTATTTGGGTGGGTCTTGGTGCAAAGAACTTTCCGTCCCTTGGCACGTCGTCGTCTTAAAATAGCTCTTCCACCTGGTGTGCTCATTCGTTTGCGGAAACCATGAGTTCGTGCCAATGATTTTCTTGATCTGTTTCTCT
>Ga0209589_1006472_pt1 | contig 19364 bp, 9 predicted proteins | sample CowpeawhiteBW_FD_187525 | JGI IMG/M metagenome (GOLD analysis project Ga0209589, IMG submission 187525) | Root nodule microbial communities of legume samples collected from California USA - Cow pea white BW (SPAdes) (version 2) | ecosystem: Host-associated > Plants > Roots > Nodule | place: USA... | reverse complement strand
TATATATACACGAGCATTTTTTGTGTTTAAGGTAATTCCATAGGTCTCATGGGGAGATTTTATGGTGGTTTTATTTTAGTGTATGCATTGGACTATGAATTCATGTAAGGTGACTTCCTGAAACTCTAATGATCATTCACACTCAAATAGAGTTGAATGGTTCATGTGGTAAGACTAGTAGGAGGTCCTAGTCTAAGGCAGGATAATAGCCTTAAATGATCATGGATTAACCTTATGTGTGAGATGAGTCATTATTTTGCCTTATTCCATTGCCTTTTTATGCTCATATTTATGGATGTTTAGTGCTTAATTGTCTATCTTTAGTGTATTTTCGTCTTGTGGGCTTTATTGGGCCATTATTCCTAATTTTGATTAACTTCGCATTAATTGGTCTAATTTTCGTTTCTAATTATTTGTAGGTATTTTTGTGAAAATTTTTTGGAGCTTGGATAGTGTGGTAGGGTGAAACTCATTGCCAATGGCTCTGCTGAGCAGTAGAAGCCACCACAAGTGCAAGTCGCCAACGATTATGATTCTAAATGCATGTATCTAGATAATTGAGTTTAGTGTCAACTATTTGTGTGCAGTTATGTGAGTTATTTGTAGTTATCTATGTATGACTTATAATTGATATGATTTTAAATGGTCTTAGGACAACTCTTTTTTATACTAGCTTACCCTTACACTTTGTGGTCTTGTGTTGTTGTTTTAGTTTATTACAAAACTGAAAACTAGGTTGTTAATCTGTTTACTAAGCCATTCCTAGTTAACAAGTTTGAATTTCTAAGGCAGGAGATTGGTGTTTGCAATTCCAAAATCAAGGAGGAGTAATAAATATTTAATTTTCAAACTGCACATGATTGCACGTGATATCTTTATTTCTTTATTTTTCATTTTCAGTTGTTTAACATGTTTCGTAGTCATAGAAAATGTTCCTAGATTTTAGGAGAGAATATCTTAATTAGTTTTTGTTCTGTTAGTGTAGTGTTATAAATGTATTTCAATATTATAATTACAATGCAACCCGAATAACGACGATTTCTGCTTTAGATTCATCTTCTTAGCTTTCATAATTATTTTGTAAACTTACACATATTGTGAATCACAAGATAATGCATTATATATACCTGCAGCATGCGAGGATTACTCACTTGATCTTAGGCATTCATCGATACTTCCTCTTACCAAGTTGCCACTTCATTTCTGACCAGAGGTCATTTGCACGAACCAGATGGCGCATCCACCAAGAAGCATCCCACCAAGTTTATTCCAATTCTCGGCAGTGGACCAGAATGAGCCGCCAAATGATCACAAGTTAGACTACGTGTTAATGCTTATAATGGTGGTATTTGTCGAATCACCTTTCCACATCCAACAATCATGTGTGTGATAAAAAGATTGTGTCCACCATCAATACCAGAGCCAAGGAAACGATAACTAGAGTTGACAAAACTGGCTAAATTGACACAAAAAGCGAAGGAGTCTTTGCCAATTGGGGCAGTTGAAAAGTAAACTCTTCCTCCATCCATTTTCACTAGTTTTTCTTCTCTAATAAGGGAGGTACAAAAAGATGGAGTTGTTTTAGTTTATTACAAAACTGAAAATCAGGTTGTTGATATGTTTACTAAGCCACTCCTAATTAACAAGTTTGAATTTCTAAGGCAAAAGATTGGAGTTTGCGGTTCCAATATCAGAAAAAAGATATATTTGAGATACACTCAAAAGTGGGGAACTTTACCACTACAAGAAAAACTGATATTACCGACGGTCAAAATCTGTCGGTAATGTTCTAAATCCATCGCTAAACCAGAATTACTAATGGATTACCAACAGTCAAAAATATGTCGGTAAAATTTTACCAACATAAATCATGTTCCAACGGTAATTATCAAAGAAAAAATCCGTCAGTAAATCCATTGGTAATTACCGACCAAAACATTCATCGATAATTACCAAATCTTCTTCTTATTCTTCTTCATAAATTACTTAATTAAAATAAATGAATAAATAATTTATAAAATAACCTCATCTTCATTATTCCCAAACGCGGGAAAATTTAAAACATCGTTCAGTGCGTCAAAATCCAATTAAAGCTAAGTAATAGTCTTATTACAAATTCCAAAATTCTGATAAAATAATAAAAAACATAACAAAATTCCTAGCTCCATCCCAACGTATCTCCTCTCTCTGTCTCAAACATCAGCAGCATCACCTATGTCATCAACTACTCTTGTGTAAAGAATTACACGATCATTGTTAAGTATAAACAGAAAGGGTGAGCTTAACAATAAAAGAAACCCATAAGTTCAATAATATAATTAAACCCAGTTATATTATTATAGTTAGACCTTGCCCAAGTCCTTAATACCCCCAAGGCTTTTCAACCTTCAATTCACATAACAAAGTTAGCCATGGACGCAGGATTTATGATGCTCACATGAACATGCCCGCTTGTGGTCCTTCCTCTACGAACCTCCCCACTCATAGTCTTACTCTACGGACCTACCTGCCCGTAGTTCAACACATGTGATCCACCAGCTACGTACCTCCCTGCATGCAGCATCTCTCAAATTTGAGCACGGAACATACAAACCTACCTCGCTCTTATCCCCACACAAGAGTAACTGAGTATGAACCTCCCCGCTCATACCATCACATGTTAACCACCATCCATGAACCTACTCGCTCATGGCATAATATCTCTTGATCCACGTCCACTTCAATTCGTACAAAACCACGCACACAAACTGCACTATATTCGCTTGGGCTAGAAACCTTAGCTTGAGCGACCAGGCCTGTCTCGCTTAAGCTAAGCCTTCTCACTTGAGCGAGCGTGCTCTAGTGGCTCACTGCGAAGTCTCGCTTAGGCGAGCTCTTCTCGCCTAGGCGAGCTCTTCTCGCCTAGGCGAGCTCTTCTCACCTAGGCGAGATCGTCCTTCGCCCAACACAAAATCTCTCACCTAGGCGGCGAGTCAGCAGAAACACACACATTCTGACACGACTTCTCGCTTAGGCGAGCACCTCTCGCATGAGCGAGATGATTAGTCGCCCAAATCATGGGCTCCTCACCTGAGCGAGGTACTCGAGTAAAACTCCACAACTCCTCAATTTCTCGCTTAGGCGAGATACTCTTGGCTGAGCGAGATGTTTGAGCAGAATCAGACTTTGAGTTCCTGCTAATTTCGCCTAGGCGAGCCTTGCTCGCTTGAGGGAAAATAGTAGAAGTCTTCTCTATGAACGCACGCAGACACCAAAACTAAATCCCAAAGTTCTCATTCCAACATTACCAAGCAATGCAAAATAGGATACAAGTATTATGTACATGATTTAACCCCAAATTATCCATCAAAAACGAGATTAAACCCTTAGCAACCCATAGTTCAAAAAACCCCCCTCCTTTTCATACAAATATATAAAAGATTTCTCAAACAACATAGAAACAATTATGCCTTTGAATCATACCATGTAGATCACGAAATTCATGATTAAACACATTCATACATGCACTTTAGGGTACACAAAACTCACTATCAGATAAACACGTGAAAGAACTCCCCTAACCTGGTTTTCTCTGCTTAAAAAAAGAGAGAGAGAAGGTTGATAGTTCTTCTTGCCCCAAATTGGCTTCCCTTAGAGCTCCCCCAACTCAGCTCTCTTGATTCCCTTTGACTCTCTTTTCACCCAAATTTCGTGCTCCTTACCACTCTCTAGGTTTCAGACTTCAAAACCCTCCTAATTACCCTATTTTCCCCTTTTATATGGTCCTAATTATGGTTAATGGCAAAAATAACGAAAAGGCTTTTTAATTGCCTTTCATAGCTCATTATGGGTTGTTTTTCCAATTCCCATGGGCCCAATGTCTCTAGGGTTTACCCACCTTTCCCATTCAGACTTCAATTATATTAGCAAAGAAATAAAGAAGTCAATTTCATTCTCAGCAAGATTTGAACACACAACCACTCAATCACAAAGCAAGTGCTCAACCAATTCAACTAATACATGTTTCGTGATAAACCCTATAATTTTAGGATTACATTATCACTACTCTCATTCAATATATAACATAAAAAATGCACCATTTACACAACATACAATTGGCATACATAAGACTCGAACTCAAGTCCTTTCAACATAACTAAATACTCTTAACCATTTGAGCTAGTACTATTTCACTCCCCAACAGTCAACATTGAATGCCATAAAGGCTTCTACTACCCGCATTTATTAAATAATTATTTATTTAATTATTTAAATTTATCGGGTCTTACATCTTCGTCTTCTTAATTACAACGAATTTTACCAACAAAATAATTCGTCGGCAATACAAATTTGGACGAGAAATTTCCCGCTCTTTTTACCAACGGATTTATCCGTCGATCGATAAAAAATATTTTAAATTATCGATGAATTTTACTAACAGATTTTAAATTATGTAAGTACGACAGATTTTGATGACAGAATAATCTGACAGCAATACAAATTTCAGTATTAGCATTATAATGCGATCTGCAAGACGACTGTTTCTTTTTTGGATTCATCCTCTTGGCTTTCGCATATGTTTTGTAAACTTACAAATATTGTGAATCACAAGATAATGCATTATGTCTACCTACAGCATATGAGGACTACTCACTTGATCTTAGACTTTCGTCAATCCTTTCTGTTGGCAAGTTGCCACTTCATTTGTGATTGAGGTCATCTGCACGAACTAGATGTCGCATCCACCAAAAAGCATCCCGTCAAGTTCATCCAAATTGCCCACCATGGACTGAAATGAGCCACCAAATTATCACAAGTTGGACTATGTGTGAATGGTGATAATGATGGTATCACATGTCGGTGATAAAAAGACTATGTCCACAATCAGTACAAGAGTCAATGAGTCAGCAACTAGAATTGACGGAACTGGCCGAATTAACACAAGAAACAGGGGAGTCTTTGCTAATTGGGTCAATTGAAGAGGAAAATCCTCCTTTGTCCACTTTCAATAGTTCTTATTCTCTGATCAGGGAGGTACAAAAAGATGGAGTTTTTTTTCTAGTTTATTCCAAAACTAAAACTAGTTTGCTTTTTTTTTTTACTAAGTCATTCCTAGTTAACAAGTTTGAATTTCTAAGGTAGAAGATTGGAATTTGTAGTTCCAAAATCAAGGAGGAATATTAAATATTTATTTTTTAAATTGCACATGATTGTATGTGATATCTTTATTTATTTATTTTTCATTTATGAGTTGTCTAATAAGTTTCCTAGTCAAAGGAAATGTTCCTAAATTTTAGGAGACAATATCTTGATTAGTTTTCCTTCTCTTAATGCATTGCTATAAGTGTATTTCAACATTAGAATTATAATGCAATCCGAATAACGACCGTTTTTGTTTTGCATTTACCTTTTTTGCTTTTCCAATTGTTTTGTAAACTTACATATATTGTGAATCACAAGATAATGCATTATACATACATGCAACATGAGTGGATTAGTCACTTGATATTAGTCTTTCGTCGATACTTCTTCTTGCCAAGTTGCCACTTCATTTCTAACTGGAGGTCATCTACACGAACAAGATGCCTCATCCACAAAGAAGCATCCCACCAAGTTCATCCCAATTGTCGACGGTGGACTGAAATGAGCCTCCAAATGATCATAAGTTAAATTATGTGTCAATGTTGATAATAATGGTATTTGTGAGATTACCTTTCCATATCATGGCCATTATGTGGGTGATAAAAAGACTATGTCCACATTCGGTACCAAAGTCAAGGAGACAACAATTGGAAATTACGGAACTGGCCAAATTAACACAGGAAGTAGGAGTTTGTGCCAAATAGGGCAGTTGAAGAGGAAACTCCTCCTCCGTTCACTCTCACTAGGTCTTCTTCTATAATAAATGAAGTACAAAAAGATGTAGTCGTTGTTCCAGTTTATTAGAAAACTTAAAACCAAGTTGTCAATTTGTTTACTAAGCCACTCCCAATTAACAAGTTTTAAGTTCTAAGGCAGAAGATTGGAGTTTGCAATTCCAAAATCAAAGATGAGTATTATATTTTTTTTTAACTGCACATGATTGCACGCGATATCTTTATTTGTTTGTTTTTCATTTTCAGTTGTTGAATAAGTTTCCTAATCAAAGAAAATGTTCTTAGATTTTTGGAGAGAATATCTCAATTAGTTTTTCTTTCGTTTCTCCAGTGTTATAAATGTATTTCAATATTACCATTATAATTCAATTTGCATAACAACTGTTTATGTTTTGGATTCATCCTCTTGGCTCTCCCAGTTGTTCTGTAAACTTACACATATTGTGAATCACAAGATAATGCATTATATATACCTACAGCATGCGAGGATTATACACATTATCTTAGGCTTCCGTTGATCCTTCCTCTTGCCAAGTTCCCATTTCATTTTTAACTGAAGGTCATTTGCACGAACCAGATGATGTATCCACCAAGAAGAATCCCACCATGTTCATTCCATTTGTCGGCTATGGACCGGAATAAGCCACCAAATGATTACAAGTTAGACTATGTGTCAACGGTTATAATGATGGTATTTGTGGGATTACCCTTCCTTATCCTGACCATCATGTGGGTGATAAAATGACTAGGTCCACCATCGGTACCCAAGCCAAGGAGACAACAACTATAATTGATTGATCTAACTGAATTGACATAAGAAGCGAAGGAGTCTTTTCCAATTGCGGTAGTTGAAGAGGAAACTCCTCATCCGTCCACTTTCACTAGTTCTTCTTCTCAGATAAGAGAGGTACAAAAAGATGGATTTTTTTTTCTAGTTTTTTGCAAAACTGAAAACTAGGTTGTTGATATATTCACTAAGCCACTCCGACTAACAAAATTGAATTTCTAAGGCAGAAGATTGGAATTTGAAGTTCCAAAATCATGGAGGAGTAACAAATATTTATCTTTTAAACTTCACATGATTGCATGTGATATCTTTATTAATATCTTTTTCATTTTCAGTTGTTGAATATGTTTCCTAGTCAATTAAAATGTTCCTAGATTTCAGGAGAGAATATCTCAATTAGTTTTTCTTCAGTTAGTGCAGTTTAATAAGTGTATTTCAATATTAGCATTATAATGCAATTTGAAGAATGGTTATTTTTAGTTTTTGATTCATCCTCTTGACTTTCCCAATTTTTCTGTAAACTTACATAGAGTGAATCACAAGATAATGCATTATATATACATGCAGGGAGAATTATTCACATGATCGTAGACTTTTGTTGATCCTTCCTCTTGCTAAGTTGCCACTTCATTTCTTACTAGCACGAACAAAATGTCATATCCACCAAGAAGCATCCCACCAAGTTCATCCTAATTGCCGGCAGGGATCAGAATGAGCCGCCAAATGATCACAAGTTAGACTATATGTCAATGTTGATAATGATTATATTTGTAGGATTACCTTTCCTCATCCTAACTATCATGTGGGTGATAAAAAGACCGTGTCCACCATCGGTACCAGAGCCAAGGAGACCGCAACTGGAATTAACGAAACTAGTCGAATTGACACAAGAAGCAAAGGAGTCTCTACCAATTGGGGAACTTGAAGAGGAAACTCCTCCTCTGTCCCTTTTCACTAGTTCTTCTTTGATACATTGAACTATGTTAGGCATAGAGTTTCACTTACTTCTTACATTATTTGTAGTATTTTAGTTTTTCTTACCCTGTTTGTAGGATTTTAGTTTTCCCGTTTACGCCATTATTGGATTAAAAAACAGTTTTATATTTGCTTCTTTCAAATTTAATTATCTTTAAATATATTATTATTAGTAATGACGGTAAATAAAAAAATTGATGTGTATGATATATTATTGAATAAAAATAATTTGATTAAATATAAAATTAAAAATACGTTAAAGACAATAATAATTGTCAACACTCAATTGGAAGAGAATAGTCACGATGATGATGGCCCCATTGCTGCACCTTATATTGCTCAATCTCACGTCTTTCACATACCACCGTTACCACTACACCCATCCAAAATTCGATAAGGTCCAAGTCCAATTGGCCAACACAAAATATCAAATGAGAGAAAAAAAGAAGTTTGAAAACGGAAGACATCGAAAAGGGGATTAGGGTTTTACAGAACTCGGAGACAGACTCGTTCAGGATGTGTTTGATGGAGTGGTGATCCAACAGATTGGAGCCTTCTTTGGAGCTTTAGACGCCATTTCTGATCTCTTTCCTCGCTATCTCTTATCTTAGACTTCAATTGACCCAAACTATCAACAACTCCGTCTTCCCTTTCGGTCCTAAAACATATTGGGATTTTCTTCCTGCACCCCCCAATTTTTCTTGCTGCACCTTCAAGTTTGACTGTGAAGACCATTATATCCTTAAAAAAAATAAAAATAAATTATAAATTAAATATCTCCGCAGCCCGCACCCCAAAAATGAAATTCCTTACCCGGTTTCTGAAAGCCGGTAATACCGGTTTCTGAAAGCCGGTAACACTGGTTTATAAAAACCGGTAACACTGGTTTCTAAAAGCCGGTAACACCGGTTTCTGAAAGTCGATAACACTAGTTTATAAAAACCAGTGTTACCGGTTTCTGAAAGCCGGTAACACTGGTTTATAAAAACCGGTAACACTGGTTTCTAAAAGCCGGTAACACCAGTTTCTGAAAGCCGATAACCCCAATTTTTGTTTTTAATTATTTTATATATATTTTTTTTATATTTTAAAATTATATTTATATATAATTATATTATTTATATTAAGTTTAAGAAAATTTATATTAAGGTTCTATCTCTGGTCATAATAAAAAAAAATTTCAATAAGTCATCAAGAAAGTACTAAAGTAAAAAAGAAAAGTAAGGAGATAAATGATTATCTCAATATTTGTCATAAATCATTAATATTTTATTATGTTTTATGTATCTTAAATTTATGATTCTCCTATGATGTTTTTTCCAAATTAAGTTTTACCCAAATTAGTATGAATCATAATTATGATTTTAGGAATTCTTTTGTCAAATTGGCATGAACCTTAATTATATTTTTACCCAAATTATTACACCCTTAAATTATGAAATTTAAAGGTTGTTGTGTTTTCTGCTGAATTGGTAAAATTTATGGATATATCTTGGGTTGCATTACAAATTCTACTACATATAATGAATTAGTTGGATAACCTTGATTTGAAATAGAAATTAGAATACCTCTGTTGCGTGAATTCAATGATTTAGAAATATTAGAATTTGAAAAGTGCATACATGAATCACTCTATAAAAATGGTTTAAGTAAAGAAAATAAAGAACTTTTTATTTAACTAGAAAATTAATTTATATATAAAAAAATTAAATTTGGCACCCCTAAAATTTTTATTCATGTTTCGTCATTGTTCGTATCTTGAAAATCGATAAAATCGAATTTTGAAAACCGGTAACACAGGGTTCTGAAAGCCGGTAACACCGGGTTCTGAAAGCCGGTAACTCCGGCTTCTGAAAGCCGTTAACTCCGGCTTTTGTAAGTCGGTAACTCCAGCTTCTGAAAGCCGGTAACTATAAACCAAAAGGGTAGCAGCGGAATTCTAAAAAAGTTGGGGTGTAGGAAGAAAAATTGGGGGTGCCGGAAGAAAAACCCAAAATATTCACTCATCACAACTAGGTTATATACGGTTACACATTGTGTGTACTGTGCACTATACCCAATTTTTACCTTTTATTAAAAAAAAACTGAAAACTGTTATAAAATAAAGGTAATAAGAGAGACAAAGGAGAGGAAGAATAGAGAATGAGAGAGTAGGGAGCAACTTCTGTTTGTATGTGTGTCTTATTACTGATAGGACGAGTCCTATTTATAGATACAACATGGTAACCCAGAAAGGATATAAAATAAAATAGTAAATACAAAATATTACATAAAGAGTAATGAATAATATGATTATCAATCATATGAGTAATTGTATAAATCAATGGACGACCATTAATTCATAACAAAAACGAAAATTTTAAAACTATATTCATAAAAACAATTCTTTGTTGTTTATTAGTAGCGTTAAGACAATTTTATAGACTAATTCGTACAAAAAATAATTTTAACTTGGAATTTTTTTTATATATTTTCAAATATAAAAAAATTGTGAATATTTTTGTACTACTATTTGTCGGTATCAAGGACAAAGGAAGGTTAAATTGGTCCAAAAGATAGTTTTCAATTTAAAATGCACAATATTTCCCTTTTCAGGATAATAAGAGTAGAAAAAATATAGTTAAAGAATAAACTTCCTAAAAATTATTAATCAAGGTTCTTAATATATATTAATAATTATTAAGGTTGATGAATAATCCATATTGATGAATCATTCCTATTTGTATCATAAGGTCGATCAACATCTCTAATCAGACAGCCCAAGGATAAGCGGTTGAAGACCGCCCATTATAGGCGAACAATTTAAGTCGTGACTTGTTGATGTGGTAATTTCTCCAAAGTGATATTAAAAGCTCAACAACCGAACGACTCCAAAGATAAACGGTTGAAGGTCATCCGCAATGGCCAAACGGCTTCGGTAGCAAGTAATTGAAAATCACATTGAGATCTTTCTTGATGTGAACGTCGGTGACACCGATCATGACTTGTCATTCTCATCCAACTATTTGGCGCAAAGACACGACCGGTCAAAGCACGAATGCTCGGCAGCGTTAATCGGGCGGATCCAATAGATAAGATTTGTAGTTAAAGTAAAACAAGTTAGTAATCAGGTTTAAAATACAATTGGGACTCAATTAAGGAAACCTTAATCACTGACCCATATAAAAAACTATAAATAGGAACCCAAAGTATGTTGGTAAGGACTTTTACTTTGCATTTATTACATCATTAATTGTTTACCCCGAACGGAATTGAACTGACTTAAGAAACGAAGCCTAATTGAAAGGTACCCCGATCGTCTGGACAACCAAATGGGAGAGAGAAAGAACACCGAATAGGAGGAGAAAAGCGGAACCAAGCGACAACAGAGGAAAAGGAGATTAAGCGAGTGTTTTAGATAGGCGTTCAGTCTAGAGATGGCAAATAAACCCGCCCCTGTGGGTATTGCCTGAACCCGTCCCCGTTTTGACGGGAAATCCTCGCATTGACTGGGTATGGGTATGGGTATGGAGAATCCCCGACTTTTACAATTGGGTATGGGGATGGGTATGGAGATGTACATATCCCCACCATAATACCTATCCCTACCATTTTTATGTTTCACATTTGAATATTTCTATTATTTTTTAATATTTTTATTTATTGTATATTTTCCTTCCACATGAGAATATTTAATACTCTCAATTTAAGTGTTTAATAGCATAAACTTTTCATTTACTAAGTAATATAAAAAAATATTCTTTACTTATTATTATTATTTATTTTTGTTTCATTTGAAGAACTATTTTGTTTCGCTAAAACAATTTTCGTTATCTCTCAACCATTGAATATATATGTTGATATTTGAAAAGCTTTCTTAGATCTTTAAGGTATTTTTAATCTTATCATACCCTTAATTATACATTTCTTTTTCTTTGTTCAATTTCTTTCAATAGTCTCTCAAATTGTTTTTAAGACACACATTTGTTAATTTTTTAATATTTTTATTTGTTGTTTATTTTCATCATGTAGAATACTATTTTGATATATTTTATCTAATTATTTTTTATTTTCTAACTCATTATTCATCATACTGTAATTTTTTTCACTATAATTGTATAAATAACTTTTCTTTACTACAATATAAAAATTTAATTTAATTGCCATGAATATTTTTTATCACCATCCAACATATATTGGAGTTCAAAAGATACAATATTTATGTCAAAATTTTTTATTATGTTTATTATTTTTTTTGCGTCATTTTGATCAAGTGATGTATTAGAATTTTTATTGGTGTATAAAAAATAGATTCATTAGAATTTAAAAAATTGAAGTAAACAAACATTTAAAATATATTAATTTGAATATTTTTTTCCTTTCATATTTTTTTAAAAATAGTTTTAAATTTTATCAACTAGGTTTCATTAATGTTTGCAAATTTAATAAATGTTTTGGTTCTCATGAAATTTTATTTGGTATTCTAATCTAAAATGTAAACAATTATAATTTATTTCAAAGTATTTGATATTGAAGAAACAATCATCCTCCAAATATTGAATATTTGATAATATTATGTTTTGTTTACCTTAATTTTTTATTATTTTATAAAAATTAATTAAAATTAATATTGAAGTAGTAAAATAACGAATATGGGTATGGGTACGAGATTATATTCGTTACCCGGTGGGGATGAGGATGTGACAAAAGTTTGAAACCCGTTGAATTTAGGTATGGGGATGGGGATGAATTTTTTCTATAAGATGGGTATGGGATAGCGAAACTCGTCCCTGTCCTACCCCGTTGTCATCCCTAGGTCAGTCCCTATACCGAAACATTATTAAACTATAATTATCATAAGTGTACTTAATAATATATTTAGTAGTGATTACTCGTTGTAATTTTTTTTGAAGATAATAGTGTTTTAGTGAATGTTGGAATATACTTGTTTAAAGTTCTAGACCAATAATTTTAGGGTTAAAATAATATATTCAAGTTAAATGTAATTTTAGTGTAAGTTATTAGAATGTATTTTTTTAGGTAATGTGGGTTACCTTCTCTTATTGAATCACTTTTGTCTCATAACGAACAAATTATTTATAACAAATGTATTTTCCTTAATCACCAACAACATTAATTCTTTATTTTTGTTTTAAAAATATTCACAAATAATAAATCTGACAACGAGACTAAGATTTGAGATTAATTTTATCGCTTATAAACTTTGTTGGGATGTAAAAAAAATTATACTCATGGATATCCACACGTAAAATACTAAACAAATATATTTTTAATGGTTATTTTTGATTAAGGGGTACAAGTATTTAATTGTTTAAAATTTAACTTAACATATTTTCATTTTTTTCTATTTAGACATATAAAATTGAAATTATTTTGTTAAAAATTAATTTTTTAAAATTTATATCTTGGTGTAATTCATTTAAACTTACTTTTTGTAAGGCCCTTTTAAAAATCTTTTAATTCTTTCTGCCCTAAAAATAGTGGGTTGTCCTTGTAAGTGGGCCTAAGGCCGGCCCAACAGATAAGGTCCCCAAGTCTGTCCTAAACCTAACATTTCTCTCATTCTCAGAAACTGTCCCTAATCCTAAAGAGTCGCAGTCGCACTTCTGCTAGGGTTTACCTCTTCACCGTTCCAAGTTCGATCAAGCTGTCCTCACTCCACCTCGCAAGTCCCCTCCTTGAGCTGCCGTGCTCCGTTGGTTAGAGTCGAGGCACCTTCTAGCTACTTCCAGGTAAGGGAAGCTAGACCCTCTTCGTGTGGTGTATTTTGTCTTGTATCGTTGTGGTTTGTGGATTCCTTGAGATTGTGTACTGCTATGGGTGTTTGAACTGCCTGGAAATCTCTGTTGGGTGTGTGTATGCGTTGTGCAGGTGTGAACAGTGGCAGACACTGATAGTCTCGCCCAGGCGAGCTTGCCTCGCCCAGGCGAGATGTGCAGGGGCTCGCCCAGGGCTTCCTGCGCGAGTGGTCGCCCAGGCGACCAGAGTGTGATTTTGAGCGAGCAGACAACTCGCCCAAGCGAGAGGGGTCTCGCCTAAGCGAGATCCCGCGTTATCCCTGTTCTTGTTTTGTGCCCTCGCCTAGGCGGATGGGGAACTCGCCTGAGCGAGATTGTCTTGCCTGAGCGAGACCCCTCAGCCTAAGCGAGGTGCTGGGCGAGACAGTGCTGCGTTTGGACGTTTGCTTATTTCTGAATGATCTATTTTTGGTTGGGCATTAATGTTATGATGAGGGACATGTATATAATGGAGTGTGATGCATACGTAGCATGATTCATGAATTATAAATGATCGGTTTGGTATGAGTATTGGCATATGAACTAAATGAGTTTGGTGTTGTTAAAGTGGCATGATAATGAGATGAGTTGGATTCTATGTACATGGATGGATTATGATGAGTTGGAATAGGTTGGATCTGGAAATGAGAAAGGTAACGGCTTTAAAGGTTGACATAATGAGGGTATCTTTGCATGGTGAATATTGTTTGATTGTATGATCATATTTGGTCTGTGTTAGTGCATAAATCCTTGGGGTCTCTAGGTGAGACTTTCAGGGTCGCGCTTCAGTGGTCGGGACGTAATCCCATGGCCCCTGTTAGTGGGTGTTCATGGTGGTGCCCCATCTGTATAGCTAGGTAAGGATTCAAGGTAAGGTTGTATCCTGACACTCTGAGGAGTCAGTTAGTCTCACCTAGAGCGGACTAACTCCTGTGGTGAGAGTAGCAGGAGGCCCGAAATTCATTAAGGGCTAACCTTGTGGTGAGGGAAATTTGATTCATTGTAACACTTGTAACACATAGCTCGGGGGTGAGCAGAGGTATCCACCACAAGTGCAAGCATCCGCTGAATCCGACCAGGTTATACGTATCCGGATGAGTCGAGTCAAGTCATAGTGTATTGAATGAAGAGTCATGACATGTTTAGTTGTTGTATGGATATGGGATGGTGAAAATATAATTGACTGTATGATGAATAAGTTATTGGCTCTAGCTTACCCTTTTTGTTGTTTGTTGTATGTTCTGTGGTGTGGCTTTTTCTTTTGCGATGATCATCAATTTGATTGATGGGAGCAGATGGGCGAGGTTCTCGTGGCCAACAAGGGAATGGTGATTCCGCTTCTTAGCCATCTGGGCTGGAGTTATTTTCTTCATGTTTTCTGTAGGGCTATGGCCCATGTATCGCTTTATGCATTTCTACTCTACACTCTTTGTTAGACTTGTATCTGGTTTCCGTTGGCATCGTGGTGTGCCCAGGTTGTAGGGGTTGGGTTAAGGACCCCAAGACTACGCTATTGCATTATCGTTTGCGTGACGTTTCCTTTAATTTCGTTTAATAATTAAATAGGACGTTACACTTTTTAGAAAAATCATTTTTATTTGCATTAATTTTTAATTAAATAATTTAATTTTAATTTTACTTAAAAAATAATATTTCATTTAAAATTATATTTATATAATTTTATGCATTATTTTTAAATAATTATATTTAAATTAAGAAATTAAAATATAAAAATATTTGTGAATATCTAATAATATCATATACTAAACAAAACTGCAATTTCTTCTTACAGACTCCTACAAATAATGAGATAGGTAATAAGACAATCTTATATTTAAACCAAACTGATGGCCAATATGCATCAACCATAACTCACTCAACTCGTTATTATTAGCAGTTTCTACGAGAGACAAACTCCAATTTTGTCGTTTTTAATGAGGAAAAAATTATATATAGATATATAGGTTTAAAGTCCAAGAAATAAATAAAGTAAAATTCTAGTATGTGATAGTAGAAATGGTTATGGTTATGATTTATATTTTTAGCTATTTTGACGTCATGTCGTTCTATTTGAAATATAAATGGTGCAAATTTAGCATATTAATCAATATGATAACCTCCTATTACAAAAAATTATCGTAGGCCTATAATAGCATAATTATTGGGCCTTACGGATGATGTAAAAGAGGGCATTTATTCCAGCAACTATATTTTTCTTCCTGCACCCCAACTTTTGCTCCATTGGTCATTATGTTCCTGAAAAAAGTTATATAAATTATTAAATAAATAAAATAAGCATTAATTACTCCTTATCAATCATTATTTACTGTGCTCAACAAACTGCTCCAACGTGCTTAAGAGAGACTGCACCCCAAGTCTTTCACCAAAATATGAAATCTGTCTGCACCAGATTTTGAAATCCGTAAAAACTAAATTTTGAAAATAAGGAAGAAAGGGGTGAAACATCATTAAATGTGTACCGGATTCTATAAACAGATTGTATCGGATTTTGAAAAGCGGTGTTACCAGATTATGAAATCCGGTAGTTTCGGATTTTGAAAACTAATATCGAGAATTTTGAAATCTAGGAGTTGTGTTCCAGATTATAAAATTCAATAGTTCCAAATTCTGAAATTCGATTGTTTCGTATTCTGAAATCCGATAATTTCATATTCTGCAAGTCGATAGTTCTGAATTCAAAAGCAAATAATTTTGGATTCTGAAAGCTGGTAGTTTCGGATTCTAAACTTTTGTAGTTTCGAATTCTGAAATCTGGTAATATCGAATTTGATTTTCTGTAAATGTATTTTTTTTTTCGGATAATAATGTATTACTTTTGTGTTTTGTAGGAGTTATAATTGGTTAATTTGGACATCGGAAGGTTATTCTTTAGAATTTATTAATTATAAGCAATACTAAAAATTCTTATATTATACGGGTATTTTCTTGTAAATTTGTTAAAAAAATTTATAAGAAAAGACTTTTTCCTGTTATTTTTTCTAAGAATTTTAATTGGTAGGTAATTCCTTGGTGAGTAATTATTTCCTACAAAATTATAAAATTCGTAAGTATTTCTTACAAAATTTGTTGTGAAAAGTGTTTTATACAAAATATTTTGTAAAAACATTGACAACAATTTTTTTTCATAACAAAAATTGTAAGTATTTCCTGCAAAAAAAAAATTAAAAAAAAATTAACATGAAATATGAGTTTTTTTAGTAGTAAAGGGAGTAATGAAAGATTAAACATGTAAGATTCTTATATATTTGTTCCTAAAATTGATGGTTATTACATGTATATATGCAAAGCATGTGCCTCCTAGCTGCTCATACATATGTATCAATGCAATGACTACCCATGCATATCTCCCACATGTGTTAAGATCTCTAAACAACAATAGATATGAGACACTAATGTAGGTGGTCCTCTTGTTCGCGAAGATCATGCATCCAACTCCTTGTTCATGCTCCTCTTGCACTTCTTTAACATCTTGCAGCTCGTCAACAAGGGGATGCTCCTCCACATGTCGGTGTTCATCAACAACATCCACCCTTGTTGCAACAACATCACCATAACCTTCAAGGACTACTCTTCTCCGAGCAAACGCAATAGGTCTTATTCTCTCAACTTGTTCAGAGCTTTGTCTTTAAATTGTATGAGCACCATGAGTCCTTACCACATTTGAAAAAAAATCTTAAAATATGCCAACAAAAATAAAAAAAAAAGACAACGTCTTCACCAGATCCTGACATCGGAATCACTAGATCCTGAAATCCGGAATCACCTTATCCTGAAATCCAGAATCACCAGATCCTGAAATTCGGTAAAGAAGTGTACTAAATTTTTAAATCTGATTAAGAAGTATACTGGATTTCGAAATCTAGTTCTTTGTTTTTTTTTTTTAATTTTCTTTTGAATTTTTAATCAGATTTCTTTGTTTTTAATTTTTTTCAAATGTTATGGTCAAAGTCAAACAAAATTAATATAATATGGTTCTTCCGGTTTCAAATCCGATAACCAATTTTAAATCTGATGTGAGCAAATTATTTAAACTTACCTGAAATGAGAGTTTAGTGCGCGAAGGAAGTGACACGAATAAGAGCTTATAGGGTGCAAGTGCACGAAACTGGAAGAAGAATAAAAATGATTGTGTTTATAGGTGTGGTGTGGGGTGGGAAGAGCTTGTGACACATTAGGTTAAATGAGGGGGGTGAGGGTTGGTGATTCTTTAAAAGCATAAGAGAGAGGGGTAAATTAATATTTACCTGGCTCAAATAGTGAAAGGGGTAGTGGATGATTATGAAAATTTTAGGGGTCCAGGAAGAAATCTTGGAGATGCAAGAAGAAATGTTCGTAAAAGAAGTCTCAAAAGTCTCTTTGTTTAGTGATGGGCTTTAGTTTTCAAATGGGGTTTTTCTTCCTGCACCCCCAATTTTTCTTTCTACACCCCAATTTTTTTATAATTTCGCTGCTACCCTTTTGGTTTGTAGTTACTAGCTTTCAGAACCCGGTGTTATCGTCTTTCAAAACCCATTGTTACCGACCTACATAACTCGATGTTACCGGCTTACAAAAATCGATGTTACTGCTTTTAGAACCAGGTGTTGTCGATTTTTAAGATGTGGGTGTACCGGTTTGCGAAATCCTGGTTGGACTATTTATTTATTTTTTGTTTTGTTTTTGTTCTTGTTTAGCGACCCTCAAGCCCTTGTTGACAAGTCACAAGTTGTTGGAGAAGTGAAATAGGAGTACCACGAAGGATTTGAATATCCTTGAGGTCCATATGATACCTCCTTACTTAGTAGTTATTAAGATCACATGTTCATGCTTCCTTATCTACCTATAATGGGAAAATTTTGTCATATTGTCTATTCAGATATTGTTGGTGTTGTGGCACCACTGATTTAGTTGTTAAGGGTATTTCGCACGAGCTTACTAGTTGGATATTAGTGGGTGCACAATTTTTGCGGACAAGAGTGGAACATACATCAATGTCTCGTACCTATTGTTGTTGAGAGATCTTACGACATGTGGTGGATATGCATGGGGAGTCGTTGCATTGGTTCACATGTACCCGACGTTGCCATGCAATCCCAGATGATGTACACGTACCCAAAAGATTATTAGGTAGCCTACGAGTGAGTAACTTTATTTACAAAATCATTATAACACTTTCATTAGATAACATTCTTATGTTTTTACTTGTTACCATGGGAGGATGCACTAAGATGCGTTGCGAGCATTGTACAGATGGTGGTTGTGAAGAACGTGCGGAGAGTAGTTGAGGAGATCGAAACGTTTGTGGTCGATGTTAATCTTTATTTGGAATGGCAACGGAGCGGGGCGAAATGAGTTTCACTATCTCAATCTCATCTCTAATATTTATCTTTTTAAATTATAGTATTTCGCCATGGTTGTAGTATGTTACAAAGTTTATTTTATTAAACTGCAAGATCCAATGTTAACGGCTTTCAGAAACTGGTGTTATCAGGATTCAAAATTTGATATTATCGACTTTCAGAAATCAATATTATCAGCTTTCAGAAATCGAAGGTACAAACTTTTAGAAATTGGGATACCTAATTTCATTTTTGGGTATCGGCTATGAACATATTTAGTTTATAATTTATATTTTTTTTTAAAAGAACATAATAATCTTCATAGTCAAACTTGGAGGAACAGGACAAAAAATCGGGATGGAGGAAGAAAAACCCTTCAAATGTATCTGGTTCAAGGTATTTGGGTTGTACGCATTCGGCTTGTAGTGGAGTATGCTTTCATTTATCATATGTGTTGTACATAGAGATGGCAAATAAACCCGTCCCCGTGGGTATTGCCCGAACCCGTCCCCGTTTTGACGGGGAATCCCCGCATTGACTGGGTATGGGTATGGGTATGGGGAATCCCCGACTTTTTCAGTTGGGTATGGGGATGGGTATGGGGATGTACATATACCCGCCATAATACCCG
>Ga0209589_1006471_pt1 | contig 19364 bp, 13 predicted proteins | sample CowpeawhiteBW_FD_187525 | JGI IMG/M metagenome (GOLD analysis project Ga0209589, IMG submission 187525) | Root nodule microbial communities of legume samples collected from California USA - Cow pea white BW (SPAdes) (version 2) | ecosystem: Host-associated > Plants > Roots > Nodule | place: USA... | reverse complement strand
TATATAAAAGAATCTCAATTTAAATGTTTAATAGCATAAGTCTTTCCTTTACTAGGTAACATGCAAAATTTATCTTCTTTATTCTATTATTATTAATTTTTATTTTATTTGAAGAACCTTTTTTATTTTGCTACCATTGGCTATTTTGATATATTTTATATAATTATTTTTTTATTTTATAACTTATTATAATCGTGCTGTAATGTTGTCACTATAATTGTATAAATAAATTTTTATTTACTATAATATAAAAAATTAATGTAATTTGCATGAATGTTTTTTTATCACCATCCAACATATATTGAATTTCAAAAGATACATGATTTATGTTAAAATTTTATTATTATTAGTTTAATATTTGTTTTTTGCGTCATTTTAATCAAGTGATGTATTAAAATTTTTATTAGTGTATAAAAAATAAATTCAATAGAATTTAAAAATTAAAGTAAACAAATATTTAAAATATATTTTAATTTGAATATTTGCTTTCCTTTTATATTTTTTTATAAATATTTTTAAATTTTATCAGCTAGGTTTTATTAATATTTGCAAATTTAAAAAATGTTTTGGTTTTCATTGAATTTTATTTGGTATTTTAATTTGAGATGTATGCAATTATAATTTCTTTCTAAATATTTTATATCGAAGAAACAACTCTCCTCTTAATATTTAATATTGGATATATTATGTTTTCTTTACTGTAATTTTTTTTTATTTTATAAAAGTTAATTAACAAATATTGAAATAGTAAGAAAACGAGTATGAGTACGTGTATGAGAATATACCCGTTACCTGGTGGGGATGGGCATGAGACAAAAGTTTGATATCCATTGGATTTGGGTACATGGATGAAGATGCATTTTTTCTATGGGAATGAGTATGGAATAGCGAAACTCCTCTCCGCTCTGCCGCGTTGCCATCCCTAATTATGAGTGATTATGTTATATTCAATTTATTTAATATTTTGTGAATGGTTAAATATCTTTCATCACAAGTTAAATGCACCAAAATTTTTGAAAGAATCTTGTGTTGCTTTTATCGTTACATTTATTGTAGGCTTAATTTATTTGTAAAACAACTAATTTTATCACTAATTTCAATTCAACTACAACAAATTTTACCATTTTTTTTACAATCAATATCAAAAAATCTTTAACCTCACAAGTGTTGGGAAAAACCTTCCGAGAATCCCTTTATTAATAGAGAAATGAAATAAACACAAGGAAACACATAAACAACTCTTCCATGCCCTTTGAGCCTGAGTACACTCACACTCTCCAAAGCAATAATTTAACCCAAACCTCACACAAAGCTCTTATTACAAGAGTATAAGAAATAAGAAAGAAGAGTCAAATATAAGCTTGAAGTTTCTTTGACTTGGGGAAAGGAACATCATGAACTTAGAGTCCATTTTATAGTTACTAACACCCACCCCCTTGGTTATCATAGGCGATGTGGGACTTTTCAAGACATATTATTTTTATCAGCCGAACAACATTTAGCCACACATGAACATCTCTATTTTCTTAGACATTCAAAGCCTCCAAAGTGCTATTGCATTTCCTAGTTTGTAGCACCAAAATTTTTGTGAAAGAATTGAACTTGAGTTTCACACTTCCCAAGTGTGTGTTGTAGAACACGAAGGTGGAATTGAACCAAATAGTGGATTTAACAAGTGAAAGCACTTAAAGCATTCACATAGTTCTCAAGGTTGTTGACAAAAGAAAGAAGATGGACATCTTCCTTCAATAAGGAGATTTGATGATGATGATGACTTATGAAGAAGTATAGAAGACTTGATGATGATGCATGGAAAAATGTTGAAGACTTAAAAGAATGATTTGATTCAAGAGATGCATTGAAGACTTAAGGGTTTAATTATTTAGGTCTTGTAATATGTATGTTATTTAAAATAGTTAAATTAGCATGTTAAGAGTCAAAAGGCAAAACCCAAGTAGTAGAACACAAAGAGAATTTTATTTATTTGCAAAACTCATTGGAATAATTGATTATTGGCTTAAATAATGGTTTGGTCCTAGTTTTCCTCGATTTTTTCAATGTCGTCCTACTTTTGTTTTCTTTTTCAATTTGGTTCTAATATTCGTCAATTTTATTCAATTTGGTCCTTTTCGCTAACACCGTTAAAATAGTTAACGGATGTGAACAGTAACTGCCACATGCCATTTTGTGATTTATTTATTTATTTTTATTCTTTTTTAATTTTTTTAATTTTTTTTAATTTTTTTATTTAAAAAAAATGTACACGTGTCAAGCTCATATCATGCCACGTGTGATTTTGTGATTTTTTAATTTTTTTTTAACTTTTTAAAATTTATTTTTTTTAATATAAAAAAATCCACGTGTCAAGCCAATATTACACCACATGTCAGAATCAATTTTTTATATTCATTTTGGTCCTAATATTCGTTATTTGTTTTTAATTTGGTCCTAATTTTTTTTAAAATTTAGCATTTTTGTTCCTCTCCAAATACAAAATTTAATTTGTATATAAATATTATATGGATATTCTTATTAAAATGCGTATTTTTATTAAATATTTTTAATTTAGATTTAGAGTTGGTTTAAAATTAAATATTTTTAACCTCTTGAAATTTTAAATTAATGGTATTATTTCTTTTTTTCATTTTAATTTTAAACTAACTCTAATTCAAAATTAAGAATATTTAATAAAAATATGCATTTTAATAAAAATATCTGTATAACATTTATGCACAAATTAAATTTTGTCTTAATTTGCAGAGGAACAAAAATGCTAAATTTTAAAAACAATTAGGACCAAATTGAAAACAAATAATGAATATTGGGACCAAAATAAATATAAAAAACTGACTCTATTACGTGGATTTTTTTAAATTAAAAAAAATTATTTAAAAAAAAAATTATTTTTAAAAAAAATAAAAATCACAAGAATGACACGTGGCATGATATGAGCTTGACACGTGTACATTTTTTTTAAATAAAAAAAAAATCAAAATGACACGTGGCGGTTATTGTTTTTAACGTCCTAATTAAATAGATAAATCTAATTGAATAACACGTCGCATACTTATAATATCCAAAGAGTACAAAGTTTAGGGTATAAAAGTTTATAGTTATCCAATCATAGCAACACTGGAAACAAAGGCACTAAATTGCCTAGAACAAGATATAAAAGTTCAACAATGGTCCAAAAGACTTGCCCATTAACAGAGGGATTACAAAAATAACTAAGACTTCTTCCAACATGGACTCAATAGTGAGCCCAATACCCATCCATGATCATCAAGCTGCAGCATCCCCATTGTCACTGCGATTGCCAAGGGTTCCCACATCTACTCACATCAATAAATTGATGATCATCGCAAAAGGAGAAAATCACACACAGAACATACAAGCAAACAAGAGGGTAAGCTAGAGTGAAAAGATTCTTTTATCATACAGCTAAACATGCAATTCAAAGTCAAGGTTTCATACCAGACATCCAAACATGTGATAGCAAAACAATTTAAGATTTTAAGACTCGACTATCCAGATACATATAATGAGGCACCACCACGAAACCTTCGTGGAATTACATCCTGGCCGTGAGGCACCACCACGAAACCTTTGTGGAATTACGTCCTGGTCGTGAGGCACCACCACGAAACCTTCGTGGAATTACGTCTTGGTCATGAGGCACCACTATGAGCTCTCACAAAGAGTGTTAGGGAATTACGTCCTTACATGAGGCACCACCATGAACTCTCACCGAGTGATTCATGGAATTACGCCCATTAGATGAGGTACCACCCTGAACTCTCACCACGAGGTTCATGGAATTACGTCCATTAGATAAGGCACCACCCTGAACTCTCACCACGAGGTTCATGGAATTACGTCCATTAGATGAGACACCACCATGAACTCTCACTAGGAGGGTCATGGAATTACGTCCTATCCATACCTTATCCATGTTTCACCAACAATAAAAAGTTCTCATGCATACCAATCTCATGCCAATATATATTAGTAACCAACTATCCAATCATATCTCATACCAAGCTCATGCCAAGCACATCAATTCCAACCCATAAACCATCTAACACATGCGTATTCGCCCAATTCATACTTTAACAGAGTAACTCAATCAAACATGTGACCATCACCCAAAAACATAGAAGAAACCAGTACCTGAGCACGTCTCCTACCCAGTTCTCGCTCAGGGTGGAAGCCCTCGCTCAGGCGAGCTCCTTTTGCCTAGGTGAGAACTCGAGCAATGGAACAATGGGCTTTTCTCATGTTCTCGCTTAGGCGAGATCTCCTCGCCTGATCGCGATGGCTTCTCGCTCAAAACGTGAGCTCGTCGCCTGAGCGACAATGCGAACCAAAACCAGCGAGGGTTCCTAGTACTCTCGCTTAGGGAAGACTTGCTCGTTTGGGCGAGAATATCAGGTTCTTCCACTGTTCGCACAAACCAGCCAAGAAAATACCAAGAATACAACACCCAATGACAATCAGTTCAATCTCATGCAAGCATAAACATCAATCAAGCGTTTTAAATCAAGAAACAGCAGCCAAACATCAGGAAATTAGAAAATACGAAGGAACCCTAGCTTCCCTTACTTGTAAAATGCTAACGAAAGACATAGGCACTCAATAATCAAGCACAACAGCTCCGTGAGCCGAATCATGAGCTGGAAATACTAACCTAGAAAGAGAAACAAGGTTATCCAGATGAACCTCTACTGGACCACAAAAAATAGAGCTAAAGAGAAAGAGATATGGGTTGAAGGTCAACTTACGTGGAGTGGAAAAGAGGTTGAGCTAGCGTGAGGAGAACTGAAGGCCAAACCCTAGCAGAGTGTTACTACTGCAGCCCTAAGAGAGTGTGGGGGAGATGTTTTCTAAAAGTGATAGAATGAGGAGGTTAGGGCTGGTTTAGGGGGTTTTGGACACCCTATGGGTCAGCCTTAGGCCCATCTGATTAGGACAAGCCCTTAAATATAAGGAGCAGAAAAAATGGGTCTTACACTGTTCACATCCGTTAACTATTTCAACGGTGTTAGTGAAAAGGACCAAATTGAATAAAATTGACAAATATTAGGACCAAATTGAAAAAGAAAATAAAAGTATGAGCACATTGAAAAAACCGAACGAAAACTAGGATTAAACCATTATTTAAGCCTTGATTATTCTTAGTCATAATCGATTATCTCAGTTTAAACTGATTTTTGAGAAAAGTCTCTGTGATAATCGATTATCACTGCTGATAATCGATTATCACCTGCTGATAATAAATTATCCTGGCTAATAATAGATTATGACAGCGAAAAAAATGTTTTTGGAAAAGTTTATGTGATAATCGATTATCACTTATGATAATCGATTATCACTTATGATAATCGATTATCTATGGCAATTGTGACTTAACTTTTCATATTCTTAACCTAATTTCTAAATAGGCTTTTATAAATAGAGTGGTAGGCTTTCATTATAAAAGAATAGAAGTTAGAGAAGTTTAAGTACTTGAGAACTCTCTGTGGGAAGGCTTTGAAAAACCAGGTGTGGGTAGAGTGATAACTGTGATCTTGAGTGATTGAGTGTTGCTGTTGTTGCTAGGAGAAGCCAGTCATCCTTTGTGTGATTCAAAGGAGGTGTTCATTCCTTGTGTGATTCAAGGAAGGTGTTTTCTCCCTTGTGGATTTCAAGGGAGGTGTCTTCATCTCTTGTGTGATTCAAGAGAGGTGTTTTCTAAACCTAATCTTTCTTATCATTGATTGTAAGTTTGGTTTATTTTAGTGATTGAGTTAATCTCATTTTTGAGAGATTAACAACTGGACTAGGGGGTCTTTTGATCCGAACCAGTATAAATACTTTGTGCAATTTTCTCTTCTTTACTCTATTTATTTTATTGTGTTTATTAAAATAAAGGAAAGAATTTTAATTGATCTTTGATATTAAAAGGGAAAATTTGAAAAGCACAATTTTTATTAAAAACCAATTCACCTTCCCTCTTGATTTTTGTCCAAACACTAATCATTCCGTTGCGCGATACCAACAAAGGTAAGAAGAAAAATTATCGTAAGAGCATTATTCTTTATCGTGAGAACATTATTCTTTATCGTCAGATGTATAAGAGAATAATAGTTCACAATAACCAAATGTATGGTTTTGTGATTGCGGTTGGAGTCTAACCAGATAATGTAGTGATCCCACGAGGTTAAATATTCCTTCATTGAACTTGTGTGAGAGAGGTTAATGAGCTGAAGCTAATATTTGAATGTGAAGTTCAACGATATGTTGACAAAAAAGACATTGTGAGAGAAGTCTAAACAAGTAGAGAGGTGAAAAGGTGATCAAATATTTTTTAATGAATAGATCGTAGACGAGGTTGATGATTTGAGAAAGAAAAAAAATACATAAACTATAATAGTAACTAAAATTGGTGATGATAAAAATTATGACGTAAGTGATGATGATAAAATTATATAACATAAAAATTAAATGATACATATTAAATTAAAAAAATTGAAATTAAAATATGACTAAACAAGTTATTAATCGACTGAACATACTTAAATTCATTATGAAATTAAAACTTAAATAAATCTTGTATTATTTTAATATAGTTTTTTTAAAAAAATAATCTAAATATTTAGTTGTTACGTATTATCGATGGATTGATATAAAAGATGAAACTGATTACATTACAAATTATAAATTCAAAATTAAATTGGATTACTTTAAAATTGATTTAAATATTTGGTTATTAAGAATTATTCAATGAATAAATTAAAGTAATTTAAATTAAATTGGATTTATTTGTCTTAATCCATACCATAAATTAGTCTAAATTATTTTTTCTGCAATTTAAATTGAATTATCTTTCGTCTTAATATATGGATAATCCATTTGATGAAAAAATAGTTATATTTTTAAAAGATAAAAATAATAATTTTATTAAAAGATGTACATATACTATAATTAATATAACAAATTATGTCACTCAAAATTAAAATTACTTTTAAATATATATATTTTTATTTTATATTTGCAAGGTTTAATTGTTTTTCTTAAACAAGTCAAAATAACATGTCGGTCGAAAATAACACAAAAAAAAAAAAAAACCACAAAAGAAACAAACAAGCATTAATATCGATCATTCAAAATGTCGAAATTGTAACTAATATAATTTTAGATAAATATTCGAGAAACATTTTATTTATGGAATGATCATAGTTAAATTTGTACTTATAATCTCTATTTGAATCTAAAATCCTAATTATAAATTAATATGGAGCACATATATGTCCACTTTTCTAACATTCCACTTTTACATTGTGATTATAAAAAAGATAATAAGTTGATTATTTTAATTAGTATTAAAATATAATGTTATTAAATTTATAAAAAAGTATATTTTAAAAAATAGATATAAAATAAAAAATAAAAAATAATTTAAATTAATAAAAGTGAAATGGATAAAAGAAAAAGTTACGTAACCAATATAAAAAATAATCTTATATATGTATATATAGATACACTGAGATATATAATCAATAATAACCTCCAACAATAAAATCATCATATGTATATTATGTGCATCAGGTGTTAACAGTATATGTAGAATAAAAGATTTAGAATGGTATTCAAACACACTTATAAAATGTGTGTTTGATGGGTTTTCCTAAATTTCTTTTCTTAAATTTGAAACCGTGTTTAATACTAATAATACGATACATTCTGGACAAAGAAAATTTGAATCAAACAGGTTGGTTTTTCTCCGCAAATCTTCAATTTTGTTTATGTGGCACATGACGATTGGTCTTTTACTTCGCCAGGTTAATGTTACAATTCTAATCCACGTCCACCTAAGAAGTTTGAGGTTCAATTTGGACACAATCCATTTCCCTTCATTTTTGCGCTCCCCAATTCTTCTCTTCTTGTTACTCCAAAGAGTACTTTTTTAGGATTCTCTATATCCATATTCATATTTATATTTATATTTAATTAATGTAAAAATTTCTCTCTAAAACAGAGATAGATTTAGAAAATATTACATGAGCGGATTTATTTTTCATATATACGATGTTATTAATGATAATACCTAAATTCAATCTACATTTTTTCTAGGTTCTCAGGTTCTCATACCACACTTCTTTCAATCTTATTGAATATATGAATTCACTTGGTTCAACAAAAGGAGTGTTCAGTATTTGAATTTGAAGATGTTTTCGAAAGTCATTTTCATCCCACCTCTAACTTGGTATATAATGAAAAGTCACACAAAAATGCTAGTATAATTTCTTTAAATATATTCATGTACTAAAAACAGAAAATGCAAAAAAATCTGTATGTAGAAGTTTCTCATGCGGGAATCTTGTACATTATGTATGTTAATTTCAATTAATAAAGTCGGACATAATAAGCATACATGTTAATTGGACTCAAATTTTATAACCATGGTAATGTTTGAGACATGTCTTTAAATTTAAACACCCATTTTGTGAATTAATCATGGAGTTTGCATTTAATTAATTATATTAATATAGGTTGCTTCTGTGATTATTTTTTGAATTCATTAAAATTTGCATATTATTTTTTTTTTTTATGAAACATCTCCGTTTAGCTATAGTGGATATGCAAAATGAAGCATATAGATCTTTGTTTGAAATAATAATTATATGTGATGAAAGCTGTCATATATATTTCATTTCAAACAATAATTGAAAATCTTGAAGATTATAAAGTAAAGAATGACGATGGAATAATTTACAGAATTTAGAAAGATTTTGGATCATCTTAAGAATATTGAAATGAAGTTTGATGATGAAGATAACATTTTGATTCTTCTTCATGTTTTGTCTAATATGTCTAAGCATTTTAAGGATGTTTTAGTGTTCGGAAAGCACCATGCTATTATTCTGAATGAGATTCAAATATAAATTAGAACTAAAGAGCTATAATAGGATGAATTCAAAAAGGTTTAAGTAATCATCATATAATAAACAGATAAAAGATTTGAGTATAATAATTAACACAAGAGATTAAGATATGAAAAGTTGTACAGACAAAAAAATAAGAGACATTATAATTATTTTGAATTTCTTTAATTATGAATTGATTTTTTTAGTTCATGTCTTCTTCTATTTTATATATATGGCAGGGAACGTTTATTTTCGATAATTGTAAATTAATATAATAATTGTAATATTTTAATATAATTGTTCTAATAAGGATATGAGTTGCAAATTGGTATAATAAATGTAACAATTTATTTTATTTTTTTAATTTAACTCATGTCACTAATGTTATGGACAATAAAGAGATAGCAAATTTTATTCAATAGTTTTTACTTAATTACAATTTTAAATTTTATATAATAAAAAATACATTAATCAATTTCTTAATTTTTAGTTTCAAATTTTTATTAAATAAAAAAAATCATTAATCAATTATTCATTATTTGTTTCATTTACATATCTATCTTTTGAAACTAAATTCAGAATTAAATTTTGATGTCATATATTTATGGTATAGTTATATTATATTTAAGAAATGGTTAATTATTTGTAAGATTTACAAAGGTTTAGACTATTTAGTAATACAATTAGGTCAATATTTTTTTTAACATTGATAAATGTTTGAAAAATAATATTTATAATGTATAAAAGTTTTATTAATTTTTATAAGGTCAAGATATAAAAAATAATTTTTATAATGAATAAATATATTATTTTAGAATAATTTGGAATTTAATTTTATAGTTTATTTCTACAATTTAATGCACAAATAAGAACTCATACATATTTCACCAAATAATTATTATATAGAAAAGTCAAAATGATTTTTTATGCAATCTTATATATTTTAATCATTTATAAAATATTATGATAAAATACATTTTATTAAAAAAAAATACATAAATAATATAGATAAACTTTAACAATAAAATAATAAAATATTACTGTTAAATTTTACAAAGTGAATATTTATATTTTAATAAATTTAAATTTATATAATAAATATATTCTATTTTTCCAAAAACAAAATCATATAAATCCGTATATTTGTAGATCTACCACCATCTAGCACTGTTTTTTATGCAATCTACAATTTTGCCTCCTATTTGAAGAAGTGCACCTCAGCCAAAGAAAATTTGAATCAAACAGGTTTGGTTTTCCTGCTCCAATCTTCAATTTTGTTTACGTTTCACATGACGATTGCTCTTTTACTTGGCTCAGTTATCGTTACATTTCTAATCGACGCCCCACCAAAGAAGTTTGAGGTTTAATTTGGGCACAATCCATTTACCTTCATTTTTTCTCCCCAATTCTTCTCTTCTCATTATTTCAAAGAGTATAATGAAGAAGACAAGTTGCCCATAATTTAATTCATGTCTCATTTGAAAAAGTATTACGGAGATATGTATATTTCTATATCCAATTGAAAAAGTCAAAAATTCTCTCTATCCATATTCATATCCGATCAATGTAGAAATTTTCTGTTAGAATAAGATAGATTCCGACAATGAACGAGTTTATTTTCTATATCTGTGCTGTTATTAATGATAATACCTAAATTAAATCTACACTTTTTTTAGGTTCTCAGGTTCTCATATTCCACTTTTCTTCCAATTTTCTTAAATATATGAATTCACTTGGTTTAACAAAATGAATTTTCGGTTTTTGACTTTGAAGATGTTTTCTAAAGTCATTTTCAACCTGCCTCTAACTTGGTATATGTCGAAAAGTCACACAAAAGTGCTAATATTACTTCTTTAAATATATTCATGTACTAAAAACAGAAAATGCACAAAATCTGTATGTCGAAGTTTCTCATGCGGGAATCTTGTACATTATGTTAATAAGCATAGCAGTTAGTATTTAATTAATTATATTAATATTGGTTGCTTCTGTGATTTTTTGAATTCATTGAAATTTGCATATTATTTTTTTTTTTCATGAAACATCTAGGTCTTACATTTTCATTTCTTATCAGAAATCACATGGATTTCTTTCCTTAGATATATAGCTATAGTGGATATGCAAAAGGAAATATATAGATCTTTGTTTGAAATAATAATTATATGTGATGAAATCTTTCATACATATATTTTGTTTGAAACAATAATTGAAAATCTTGAAAATTATAAAGTAAAGAATGACGGTGGAATAATTTACAGAATTGAGAAAGATTTTGGATCATCTTAAGAATATTGAAATGAAGTTTGATGATGAAGATAAGATTTTGATTTTTCTTCATGTTTTGTCTAATATGTCTAAGCATTTTAAGAATGTTTCAGTGTTGGGAAAGTAACATGCTATTATTCTGACTGAGATTCAAATATAAATTTGAACTAAAGAGCTATAATGGGATGAATTCCAAAAGGTTTAAGTAATCATCATATAATAAATGGATAAAAGATTTGAGTATTATAATTAACACAAAAGAGATTAAGATATGAAAAGTTGTACAGACAAAAAAATAAGAGATATAAATGTTTGAAAAATAATATTTATAATGTATAAAATTTTTATTAGGTCAATATAAAAAATAATTTTCATAATGAATAAACTTATTATTTTAGAATAATTTTGAATTTAGTTTTATAGTTTATTTTTTACAATTTAATGCACAAATATGAACTCATACATATTTCACCAAATAATTATTCTATAGAGAAGTCAAAATGATTTTTTATGCAATCTTATATATTTTAATCATTTATAAAATATTGAAATCAGTTTTCATTTATTTATAATTATTTTTTAAAAAGATATTTATAATTATATGATAAAATAATTTTATTAAAAAAATACATAAATAGTGTAGATAAACTTTAACAATAAAATAATAAAATATTACTGTTAAATTTTACAAAATGAAATATTTATATTCTAATAAATTTAAATTTATATAATAAAAATATTCTATTGTTCCCGAAAAAAATCCATATAAATCCGTACATTTGTAGATCTAGCACCATCTAGCATAATTGAAGAAGTGCACCTCAGCCAAAGAAAATCTGAATCAAACAGGCTTGGTTTTCCTGCCCCGATCTTCAATTTTGTTTACGTGGCACATGATGATCTGATGATCGGTCTTTTTCTTGGCCGGCCAGGTTAACATTACAATTCTAACTGTCGTTCCACCCAAGAATTTTCAGGTTCAATTTGGGCACAATCCATTTATCTTCACTTTTTCGTTCCCCAGTTCTTCTCTTCTCATTACTCCGAAGAGTGTAATGGAGAAGACAAGTTGTCGATCGAAGCAAACGAGTCTAATTCATGCCTCAATTGTAAAAGTATTATAGCGGGGATATGTACATTCCTATATCCAATTGAAAAAGTCGAAGATTCTCTATACCCATACCCATATTCAATCAATGCAGAAATTCTCCGTCAAAACGGGAATAAGTTCGGACAATACCACGGGAGCGAGTTTATTTCCCATATCTATGTTGTTACTAATGATCATACCTAAATTCAATCTACACTTTTTATAGGTTTTCAAGTTCTCATATTCCACTCTTCTTCAGATCTTCTTGAATATATGAATTCACTTGGTTCAACAAAAGGAGTGTTCGACACTTGAGTTTGAAGATGTTTTCGAAAGTCATTTTCAACATGCCTCTAACTTGGTATAAATGAAAAGTCACACAAAAGTGCTAGTATTATTTCTTTAAATATATTCATGTACTAAAAACAGAAAATGCAAAAAATCAGTGTGTCGAAGTGGGAGGGAACTTTAAATTTTAATCAGCGAGAAAGTATTTGACATGGGCCACTGACTTCAGTAAGTGGGAGGGAACTTAAATTTTAATCAGCGAGAAAGTGTTCGACCCGGGTCGCTTACTTCATTAAGTGGGAGGAAACTTAAAATACAAGTTTATAAAGAACCCTTGTTTTATTGATCATTTCGGGTGTCTCGTTAAAAACTCTCTGACTAAAACCCTCCTTAGAAAAAAATGTTGGGTGAGGAAAAAGAGTATACCCAGGGTTACAAATTGTTCAACTTTTTACAATACATCTTGGATTTCTTAGCTAAAATAAAACTTGAGGTGAGATATATTCCACGTGTTAGGTATCACATCTCTTGATAGGTGCTCCAACCTGTTGACGTCTCCACCTACATCTTCGAATACTCTATATGGACCATCCCAGTTAGTCGAATACCTCTCATCCTTTTCTCTCGCGCTACTAGCCATTCTCCGTACCAAGTCTCCTTTCACGAATACTCGAGGCTGAAGTTTGGAATTGTATTTTCTCGTGGCTCTCTGTTTTGCCGCCATGTTTTTGATATGCGCCTTTTCTCGTAGTTTTGTTAGCAAGTCAAGGCCGGTGCGTAGACTTTGTTGATTTGCTTTGTCGTCATACAATTGCCTTCTTAAGGAGGGTTCCTCGATCTCGACTAGGATCATAACTTTCGTTCCGTATACCAAACTGAAAGGAGATTCGTTGGTGGCCGATTCTGAAGTACATCTATATGTCCATAACACTTCAAACAATTCTTCTAGCCACTTTCCCTTTGCTCCATCTAATCTTTTACGCAGCTCGACCAATATTACCTTGTTGGCGGCCTTTGCTTGTCCATTTGTTTGTAGATGTCCCACTAAACTAGTAATATGCTTGATTCCTAGGCCAGTATAGAACTTGGCTAATTCTTTGTCTATGAATTGTCGTCCATTATCAGTTATGATTGTGTGCGACACCCTATACCGGCATATTATGTTCTTCTAGACGAATTGTTGAACTTGTTTTGCCGTGATGGTGGTCAGTGGTTGGGTTTCAATCCATTTTGTGAAGTAGTCAATCCCTACAATGAGGAACTTGACTTGCCCTTTCTTAGGAGTGAACGGTCTTAAGATATTCATCTCTCACTTTGCAAATGGCCATAGGAGAGTATGGAATGTAGTTCCTCCTGTTTTTGGTGAATAAGATTGCCATGCTTTTAGCATGGTATATATTTCTTGACAAAGGCGTGGCAATCTGCCTCCATGGTTGACCAAAAGTAACCAACCCTTAAGATGCTTGTTGTCATGGTCCACGATCCAGAATGATAGCCATATATCCCTTAATGAATTTCTTTTACCACGTATTGTGCTTGTTCCTTCGTGACGCACTTTAGCAAAGCTTGACCATACCCGTGCTTGTATAGGTCTTCCCCAATTAATGTGTAGTGCACTGCTTTTGACAACCATCCCTTGTTGACATTATTGGGGGGGTTGCCAGTTTTCAGGTATGTATGTATGACGACATCCAACCATCATTGTTGTTGTGTAGGTTTAGACATGTGTTTGTTGTCAAGGGTGTCGTTAGTGTTTGCTGTAGTAGGGATTTGTATCTTCCTTTTTGCCTGGTACTTGTAAACTTTGATAGGGCATTTGCTGGTGTGTTGTCGTCTCTTGGTATGTGCATTATTTTTACCTCATCGAAGCCGAAGTTTATGATGTTGCGGACTAGGTGATAGTATTGCAGGAGTGTTGCATCCTTATTTTGAAACTCGTTGTTGAGATGACCTACTGTTAATCTGTAGTCGATTTTCCATGTCAACACGCGCACTCTAACTTCTCGTGCTAGTGAAAGTCTAGCTAAAATGACTTCATATTCAGCTTGATTATTAAGAGTTTTGAAGGTGAAATGCAAGGACTTTTTGATAAGTATTTGGTTTGGGCCCTTTAGGACGATGTCGATGCTTGCTCCTTTTTTGTTAGAGGAACCATTAACATACAAGACCCATTGTTCCTCTTGTGGCATTTATTGGAGGTTGTTGATGAAGTCCAAAAGTATTAGGCGTTGATTGGCCCGTGTGGTTCGTAGCAGATGTTGAATTCAGACAACTCAATGGCTTAAGATGACATTCATCTTGATAAGTCAAGTTTCTAGAGGATTCTCTAGATGGGGTAGTCTATTTTTACAATGACTTGATGATTCTAAAAATTGGGTCAGAGCCTTCTTGTTGCATTGACTAAGGATAATGCCAACTTTTCTACCATATGATACTTGGTTTCCGGATCCTACAGCGATCTACTGACAAAATATACTGGATACTGAATAACAACTGATTCTTGGACTAAGGCAGGGTTGGCCGTACCTTCTGTGGTCGTATTGTATACTAGTAGTGGGAGGTTGACGTTTGGTTTGCCCAAGACTAGAGGAGACACCAAGATTCCTTTTAGATCTTGGAATATTTGTTCACATTCTTCACCCTAGGAGAACTTAGTGGACATTTTGAGGAGAAGAATGATGGATAGCATTTTGTCTGCTAATTTGGGTAAGAATCTAGATATGGTTGTAAGGCGACCTATCAATTGTTGTACCTCCTTTGCATTTGTTGGACTACACATTTCTATTATGGCCTTGCATTTTTCAAGGTTCGCTTCGATTCCATGTTGTGTTAGCATAAAGCCCAAGAACTTTCCGTCATCAATACCAAATACACACTTTTCAGGGTTGAGTTTGAGGTTGTGCTTTCGTAGTGCCGCAAACACTTCGGCTAAATCCTTGGAGTGCTGCAAGTGGCTAGGATATTTAACAACCATGTCGTCCACATATACCTCGATACAATTGCCCATTAGGTGGTTAAAAATTTCATCTATTAACCTCTGATAGATAGCGCCTGCGTTTTTTAGGCCAAAGGGCATCACTTTGTAGAAGTAATTAGCACCTTCGGTTATGAAGGCGGTTTTAATCATGTCAGATGGGGCCATGAGTATTTGGTTATACCCAGAGTAAGCGTCGAGGAAGCTTAGTACGTGGTTTCCGGTTGCTCCGTCTATTAGTTGATCAATGCTGAATAAAGGGTATGCGTATTTTGGGCAAACTTTATTTAGGTCAGTATAATCAACACACATTCGCCATTTGCTGCTGGATTTCTTTACTAGGACCACGTTGGCCAACTAAGTTGTTTAATGGGTCTCAACAATGAATCCGACCTTTAGGAGCTTTATTGCTTCTACTTTTGCTACCAGCCTTCTTTCCTCGCCTCTCTGAAAATCGATAATTTGTGGACGGCTACTTGGGGGTCAACGTCGGGCAAGTCTATCGCGAACCAAGCAAACAAATCTACGTTATCCTTTAGCGTTTCTTCAACCAAATCTTGGTTGCTGCAGTTCAAGCTTGCGCCAAGTTTGAGAGCTTTCCCTAGTGACAGCTCCAATGTCTTGGTTTCTTCCACTGGTTTGATTCGCGAATCGCAACCTATCCTTGGATCCCGATCTTCACCATTTAAGGTAAGGCTGGCTCTGGATTGTTGTTCAATACGGTTGCCGGTGAGGATCGGCTCTTCCGACCGTAAACTTGCAATATAACATTCGTGTGCTAGCCATTGATCGTCACAGATGGTAATGATGTCATTGGATGCAGACGAGAATTTCATAGCTAGGTGCGGTGTAGAAACTATTGCACCTAAGGTGTTGAGGGAAAGCCTCCCCAAAAGGACGTTGTAGGATGTGTACGCTTCAACTACTAGGAATTAGCCTAGGATGGTTTTGGTCTGGTTCCCTTTGCGGAATACTGCATGTAAATCGATGTATCCACACGTGCATACTCTTTCACTTGAGAATCCGTAAATAGGCTCATCATAAGGTATCAAAGCCTCGACGGTGAGTTGTAGTTTTTGGTAGGTTGCCTAGTATACAATGTCCACTAAGCTTCCCTGATTTATCAACACTTTCTTAACTGCAAAGTTCTCAAGCTCTATGGTGATGACCATCGAGTCATCCTGCTCTTGATCTACGCCTTGGTAGTCTGCGTCGGTGAAAGTTATTGGCGGCATTCTCTGTCGTCTGTGTGAGCGAGTGACAACATTGACAAACTGAATACATCTGAGGTGCTTTTTCCAAGAAGATGAAGAGTATCCTCCTCCTGCGAAACCACTAGATATGGTGTTTATGGTGCCGCGTAATTGGGGGGTTTGCGTGGTTGATGTCGGTGTGGCTTGGGGGGTTATTCCTTCGCTTACTTTCTTGGTGGTGATGGTTGTTTTGGCGGCCATGGGTTGAATCGCAATTCCCTACTAGTCCAGAGTTATATTCCCATTCTCTTTTGATGAACCGCCTAAGGTGGCCGACAAGTATCAATTCTTTGATCTTATCTTGCAGCGCCTTACACTTATTTGTAGTGTGACCGTTATTACGATGATACTTGTAGTATTTATTCATATCGATGTTGGGTGGGTTGATGGTCTTGCGAAGGGGAATGAGGTCCGTTTGTAGGGCTTCGTCAAGGATACGCGACCGTTGAGCACTTAGGGGGGCATACCTTGAATACCAAGGTGGTAAAGGTTCTCTAGGCCTAGAGTTTTCACGAATGATTTTTCGCTCTTTCGATCAACGAGATGGAAGTCAGTGTAGAAACCTGATCCGTAAGGTTTTCATTTCTTCCATCCATATATAATCTGTCGCACGTAGCTTGAGTTCATGCATAGTAGTCGATGGTCAGAGGTAGAGATTATCTGTAAATGGTCTAGGCTTTAGTGCAAGGGTCATACACTGAAGGATCATTTCCTTACCGAAGCGGTCGATGAAGGCTCTTAGAGTCTCGTATCTTTCTTGCCCAACGTTGAGGAGGGATAGGGGGTGGCCTGGTGAGCACAACTTCCGACAAATTGGGTTGTGAAAAGGTGGGATAAGGTATCGAAGTAGTCTATGGAGTACGGGGATAGAGACGTGAACCATTCCAGGGTTGGTCACTTGAGGGTGGTGGGGAAAGCCTTACACATGACAAAATCTTCACTCGTGTACAAGCCGACGTGGGTGACATATATCTTGACGTGCTCGTTGGGGTTCGTGTCTCCCCCATAGCATTCTAGTGTGAAGGCCTCCCATTGGCTGGGGAGTGGAGTTTCCGTGATTCCATCAATGAAAGGATGGTGACGTTTGTGCAAATGTGTTGGTATAGGGTGTCGAATAATGGTTGGGAAAGTTATGGAGTGATGATGGGGAGAGATATGGTTGGTAGGGAGAGTGGGTGTATGGTGGGTGGGAATGGTAGTTGTGTGGTGGGTCGTGGTGAAGGTGTGGGGAGTAGGGTTATACTCACTTTCTTCTTCAGTTGGTTGACACACAGGAGTTTTGGAGTCCATTTGAACCTCTATCTTCCTTCTAAGCCTTGAGTTCTCATATCTTAGAGCCTTCATCTCATCAACACTGCACTTCATAAAATCAGTGAACTCCTGCTGCATTTTGGCATGTCCTTGCAGGATGGCGGCCAAGTCCATCTACTTTGTTACAACCTCCTTAGGCCTTGCTTTAGGCTCATTTGAGATGCCAACTCTATTGCGTGTTGAAACCATCTTCACAAGTTCTCGGATTACTTTGGTAAGATACTAACTTGTGTCCCACGGTGGGCGCCAATTGTTCATGCCGAAATAATAATAAGATATTAGTGAACATAAATTATTTCTTACCCAATCCTTGATTTCCTGAGATGGATACTTCTAGATCCTGTTGGATATGCCTTCATGTCTTGTTGTTAGATTGAACATTTTGGAGGTTACCTGCAAAAAGGACTCCGACGATCAAGTCAATGAGATCTCTCAAAAGTCAAATCATAGTTTTAGGAATTAAAGAATTGCGTACCTTTAATTGTTAGGGTCCACCTGTATTTATAGAATATTAATCACAAATTACCTGGTTAATGGGCTGGGCCTTTATTGGACCTGCTAGGTTTCTTTTAGGCTTATGTCGACCTACTTAGGGCCAAGTATCAGGCTTAGGGATTGATTTTGTGTATTTGGCTATTATTTCATAAGTTCAAAGTAGGTGGTCTATGCTGATATGTAAGTTTAGCCGCTACGTATGCATTAGTTTTGTATGTGGTTGATTGGCGATGTAATCAAGCAAGACTATAAGTTGACGACTAGGGTCGGGTATTCATAGTTTCCGACTCTATCTGCATAGTATAGTACATTATCAATAATGATTTCCTCGCCACATACTATTGTCTTTTGAATTCAGTGAGTTATTTGCTCCCTTCCTCACATGACATCATATACTTATCATTATTGAAATGCATTTGTGTGTTAATTTTTTTATGATAATAACAAACAATAAAATCATTTTTATTGTTATTATGATAATTATAAAATTAAATATAAATAATTATTATAATTTTATTGTAAGAGTTTTTATTTATTTCGTAGATAAATTTATAATTAAAAAATAGTGAAATTTAAAAAATAATTAAATAAAGAAAATTTGAAAACTCATAAAAACAATCACTTAATCAATAAAATTAGTAAAATAAATATTTTAATTTAAAAAATTATTTAAAAAGTAAAATTACAAAACAATTATGCACACCAAAAATTTCTTTTATATATATATATATATATATATATATATATATATATATATATATATATATATATATATATATATA